>Ga0076288_108_pt1 | contig 1882 bp, 2 predicted proteins | sample RifGroF2_FD_67975 | JGI IMG/M metagenome (GOLD analysis project Ga0076288, IMG submission 67975) | Parcubacteria bacterium GW2011_GWF2_46_8 | reverse complement strand
TGGCATCGAACAAAACAACAATGTTCCCTTCGGCGATGGAGTAACCGGTACTCGACCACGCCAAATCGGCTTTATATTTATCCTGTACGTTCGGGTGGGAAATCAAAAAATATCCTTGACCAAGGATAATCCCGGAAAACTTTTTGTTTGTCACTAAAGTATATTCTGTGCCGGATTCGGTTTTCTTTTTCAGCTGCCACCCCGTCATATCAACGGATGTCGTATTCGGATTGAACAGTTCCACGAATTCATCGGTCGCTTCGGTTCCGTATACCAGAACTTCGGAAATAAGAATCGGCAACAAAGAAACCGGATTACCTGTCGTTTGCGCGGATTGAGAGGAAAAGGCGGGAGAATCGGAAAATATTATTTTCCCCGGAGGCGTACTCCGGGAAACATTGCCCGCGACCTGGGCTGTCTGATTTTTCGAATCAATTTCTTTTTCCACTAAACCGATCTGGGTTTGCAAACGCGTACCGATCTGTTCGGTACGCGGAAAAATAAAGAAAATCAATATCAATGAAAAAAGCAGGGATGCAAACGCTGCCACGATAATTGCAGTCGATGCCCCTGCGCGTACCCATTTGTTGCAGACAATAATCATTGCAACATATACAGTATAGCATCACTAAGTCAAGTTGGTGCTGTATTCTAAAAATAGTTCGAACACATTTCGCCGCCTGCGGCGGCGAGGAGCCAACCCAGCAAATTGCGGCTCCGCCGCGCCGATGACAATTTCAAGTTTTTCTTTGGCGGCAAATTCATTTTAAAGCACTTATGATTTTCAATTTCCAACCAGTCAAAAATTCATCGCCGGGGCAAATGGTCTTTGGATTAACTTCTCTGTGCCCAACAATTTTTTCTAAACCCACTTGCGGATATTTTTCTTTAATCAGTTTGGCAACAGATGAAATAACTAAATCGGACGGCGAAGAATTTTCAAAATCATTGTCCAGGCAAATTGCTACACTTCGGCAATTGACTTCCCAATTGCCAACTTGCCACCCGACCTCATTATCATTTAGTAATCTTTCGGCGCTGCCGTCCATTCGTATAAGCCAATGATAGGCATAAAAAATCTGATGACTATTTTTAAAATGATTAGAAAAAATTGCTTCGCCTTTTATATGTTTTTCTTTTTCATAATAGGGCGAAGCATAGTAAGTCGCATAAAGGCGGACAAGTTGCATCGCGCTCAATCTTTGCCAAGTGATACCATGAGGATTTTTGGTGTGGTGAATAACTATCGTATCAATCGGTTTTCTTTCCTCGTCCCAATTCGGACCTTTCTTGCCAAGAGTTATATCGCCTTTTTCAAGATGATTTTCAAAAAATTGATAAATTTCTTCTTTGATTTCTTCAGAAATTTCTTTGCTACTTTCCTCTGCTTGCTTTATCAGGCGTTTATAGTCATCGGAAAGTCGCAAATACCAATCATTGTGCTGTATCGCTTCAAGCCATTTTTGTTCATCAAAATATTTAGGCATAAAAAATTTTCTTCCCCCAAAATTAAAATATGGTTCGAGCCGATGTTTTTTAACAGGTTCTTTTGTGGTTTTGAGCGGTGCGGCTTCGCCGCCCTTCATAATTTTCGCGGGGGGATTTTTTCGGCAAAATGCGTTCGGACTAATTCAAGAATACTGCACCACGTAGGAAAAGTCAAAGAGTTTTGGTTCGCCTCGCTTCGCTTGGCGACTAATTCGTATTCAATTTTGGGGGCAAAAACGAATTGGCGGTTTCGCAAAATATGGTTCGAGCCGATGTTTTTCAGAAATGTTGGCAATTCGGAAAGATTATCTGTCCGAATGAGATTAGTGGCTTGATTCGTTCCCTAAAATTTCCCACTTTCTGGTTTGAGCCAACACCACAAGGTTTGTTTATG
>Ga0076288_125_pt1 | contig 4116 bp, 4 predicted proteins | sample RifGroF2_FD_67975 | JGI IMG/M metagenome (GOLD analysis project Ga0076288, IMG submission 67975) | Parcubacteria bacterium GW2011_GWF2_46_8 | reverse complement strand
TATAGAAAGTATTCCTTATTGGTCTTCGGTTACCCCCGATAAAATCTTTTCGGCATACAATACGCGTACGAAGCTCGTGCATAACCCGAACGAAAGGGTCAGCCATGAGGAGGCCGAAGAAGCAGTCGAGACTTTCGAAAAGGCAATTCGCGACCTGGGCGTTATTTAAAATATTCAGGATTTTTCGCAATTTTCTGTTATAATGGGGCAGTATGCCTCAGAAATTCTACATTACTACTGCGATTCCGTATGCCAGCGGGGATCCCCACATCGGCCATTTTTTGGAATTCATTCAGGCGGACGTATTGGCGCGTTACCATCGATTACAAGGGGAAGAGGTATTTTTTTTAACCGGTACTGACGAACATGGCATTAAAATCGCCGAATATGCCGTTAAAGCAGGGAAAACTCCCGACCGTTTCGTCTCGGAAATTGCCGAAAAATTTCAAAATATTGCGGATGCGCTGCGTATCTCATATTCGTATTTTATCCGCACCACGAATCAACAGAAACACTGGCCCAATGTCAGAAAAATATGGGAACTGCTTGCCGATAACGGAGATATCTATAAAGGCCATTATAAGGGGAAATATTGCGTCGGGTGCGAAAAGTACGTTACCGAAAGCGATTTGGAAAACGGTTTATGTCCGTTTCACCAAAAGCCTCCGGAAGAACTCGATGAGGACAATTATTTTTTCAGACTTTCCCGTTACCAGGACCAGTTGCGCCAGTTGATCATATCCGATGAGGTTAAAATTCTTCCCGGATTCCGCAAACAAGAGGTTTTGTCGTTCATTGATCGGGGCATTCAAGACGTCAGTTTTTCTCGGCCAAAAGAGAAATTGAACTGGGGTATTCCGGTTCCGGGAGACGAAAGCCAGGTCATTTATGTCTGGGCCGATGCTCTGACGAATTATCTTTCCGGAGTGGATTTTGCCGAAGCAGGCGTAACCTTTCAAAGGTGGTGGCCTCCTGACGTTCAGATTGTCGGGAAAGATATTTGGAGGTTCCATGCCCTGTATTGGCCGGCCATGCTTTTATCTGCGCATCTGCCGCTGCCAAAGGTTTTATTCGTGCATGGATTTGTGACGGTAGGGGGCGAGAAAATCTCGAAATCATTGGGTAATGGCATTGATCCGATTGCCATTATGCAGAAATTTTCCGTTGATGCGGATGCAGTGCGATACTTTTTTTTGCGCGAGATGTCTCCTGTGGAAGACGGAGATTATACCGATGAAAAGTTTATAACCCGTTATAATGGCGATCTTGCTAATGGCATCGGCAACTTTTTGGCACGGGTTAATCAATTGGGTGTTTTGGGAAGGGGGACCATCGCACTGAATACCAACACGTTTCAAGATGCTATAGTGGCCGCCTATAATGATTATGCGAAGGCGATGCAGGAATTCAGGTTTAATGAGGCGCTTGTTTTTGCAAGCCAACTGGTGAAAATAGGGGACGGATACATTAACGAACAAAAACCATGGGAACTTTTGAAATCCGGAACCGATGAGGCGCATGAGAAATTTAACCAACACATTTCCTCTTTGACTTTACTGCTCGGGAACATTGCGCAGCTTTTGACTCCTTTTATGCCCGCCACGGCAGAGAAAATACTTATAGCGATTGGGCTTGCAGGGCAAGTTCCCGATGCCTGGCAGGGAAAGACGGTTACTTTTCAATCTTTATCTCCGCTCTTTCCCAGAAAGTGATTTTAATTCCTTGTTTTTTCATTGTCTTTTATGTTCATAGACTCCCATTGTCATTTACCGCATGGCAAATATACGAAAACAACGGAACAGCTCATTCAGGATGCGCTGTCAGCGGGCGTAACAAACATTATTGCAATCGGGACATCCGTCAAAGAGAATGAATCGGCAATCAAGACCGCCGACTCATTCGGTGGCGTATATTGTTCGGTCGGGATTCATGTTGACGAAGACAGGGACAAAACTACGGAAAGTCTTAGGCAGGTATTACTGGAACAATTGAAATATACCAAAAAGATTGTTGCTATTGGCGAGTGCGGCATTGATATCAGTGAAGGGGAAAACAGTCGGCCGATTCAAGACCAGATTAATTTATTCGAAATGCAGATACAGTTGGCCATCGAGAATAATTTATCTGTGATTATTCATAATCGAAACGGTGACGATACAGTGGTGCGGCTTTTGAAACAATATGTCCCGCAAGGACTGCGCGCGATTGCGCACAGTTTTTCGCAATCATGGGAGTACGCACAGCAATTATTGAGCCTGGGAGCATATCTTTCCTTTTCCGGCATGATTACCTACAAGGGCCGTAAAAATATCGCAGAGATCATTCAAAAGATGCCGCTGGACCGGATGTTGATTGAAACCGATGCTCCATATTTACCGCCGGAAGGATTTCGTGGCCAACCCAATGAGCCTAAAAACGTTGTTGCGGTGGCGCAAAAGATTGCCGAGGTACGTGTCGATACCTTGGAACATATTGCCTTACAAACATATGAAAATACGAAAACCATCTTTGCTGTCCATTAAAGATCGTATTATCCGCGCAAAGCACATTTTAATCGCCGGTCATGCCGGTCCGGATTTCGATTCCGCCGGATCGTGCCTCGGTTTGTACGAGATTCTCAAAGGTTTGGGTAAAGAAGTTTCTTTGGGAACGTTTTTCAGGGAAGAAATATGGCAGCGGGTATCCGAGACGGCGCCTGTTACTCGTGATTTTAACGGTAAGAGGTCTTTTGATCTTGTTATTTTGCTTGATTACGGGAAAATGCAGCACGTGGTTCAGTATGTCCGTAATTATATTGATTCCCATGATCCGTGCGTTATCACCATAGACAATCATCCATATCAGGATCAGCAGGGCGATGTGGTATGGGTCGAAGAAGGTAGTGCGGCAACGGCTGAAATGGTTTATGACCTTGCGCGGTTCCATCATTGGTTTATCGGCGATACGGCCGCCTTTTTTCTTTTGCTTGGAATTATCGCCGAATCGGGCGCCCTGGGATTTTATCCTATCGGAAAAAAGACCCTGCACAAAGTTATGCGACTGGTTCGTCATGACGACGATTTGATGCGCATCGCCTATATGATTCGCGGATGGGACGGTCCCGACGACATGTTTCAGTACGGCGCTTTCCTTAAGACTATGCGGACGGACAAGAATCTTAAACTCATATACGGGGTTTCTCGCGTTCAACATCCAAAAATTTCTGAAATCGCGGTGCGCGCGGTGCATGAAGCCATGTTCGTGAAAGGTTATACCATTATGTTTTTTCTTCGCAGTGTTCCGGGATCATCGGAATGGTATTGCAGTTTACGGGGATCTAAAGATAATACGGTGGATTTGAACCTATTGGCTGCCCGGTTTGGCGGAGGAGGACATTTTAACTCGGCAGGGTTCAAATCTTCGGAGAGCAGTGCTACAATAATTAATAAGATGAAAGTTTTTATTCGCGTCTGCCAGAAAAGGACGCCGGAAAAATCATAGGATGTCTTGGGTAATATTTTGATTCTTTTCAACACACATGAAATACGATTTTCAAAAAATCGAGAAAAAATGGCAGAAGATATGGGCCAAAGATAATTTTAAGATTTGGCATGCCGTTGACTTTTCCCAAAAGAAAAGATTTTACCTTTTGGACATGTTCCCGTATCCGTCGGGGGACGGGTTACATGTAGGCCATGCGGAAGGGTACACGGCAACCGATATTTATTCCCGTTTTTTGCGGCTTCGGGGTTTCAATGTGTTGCATCCCATGGGGTGGGATGCGTTCGGATTACCCGCCGAGAATTTTGCGATTAAAACCAAAACACATCCCGAAGAGAACACCAAAAAGAGTGTCGCACGTTTCAAATCACAAATGCAGGCACTGGGCCTTTCTTATGATTGGCAAAGGGAATTTTCCACAACCGACCCTTCTTATTTCAAATTTACCCAATGGATGTTTTTGGAGATGTTCCGGCGCGGCTTGGTATATGAAGCTCAGGCCCCTATTAATTGGTGTCCGTCGTGCAAGACGGGATTGGCCGAAGAGGATTTGGAAGACGGAGTATGCGAGCGGTGTAAATCCACGGTGGAGCGTCGACCCGTACGCCAATGGGTTATTCGTATTACGGCGTATGC
>Ga0076288_131_pt1 | contig 5399 bp, 9 predicted proteins | sample RifGroF2_FD_67975 | JGI IMG/M metagenome (GOLD analysis project Ga0076288, IMG submission 67975) | Parcubacteria bacterium GW2011_GWF2_46_8 | reverse complement strand
CGTTTTCAAAACGCAGAGATATGTTTTTCATGCGTTTGCCGTTATACGAGTACATTCCTTCGGCAAACACTTGGCCATTTACCGAGTTTTTTATCGGGGCGCTGAAAATTTCCGCGCCGGGGTAGTTTTTGTCGATTGTGCAATTGGAAAATGTCATACCCTTGATTCACATTTCTAGTTTTGTTCGTTTGCGCGGATCCTTGTCGTTCGGGTTGGCGGTTAAGGTGAGCAATTTGCCTTTGTCGAGGATGTTTTTAAGTTTGTCCTGCGTCTTTTGGATTTTATCCCATGGTTGATTGCACGACGCGAAGAATAGTTTCACGTAATTTTCATAACTCATCCCTTCGATATCTGCTTCTTCGGGCGTGGGCCAGTAGATCAAACACCAGCGCGAGTGATTCACGCGGTATTCCATAAGGGCTGGATTCATGGCATCGTTGAACAGGTTTATGGCCGGTGACGGAACGGATTCGTATGCAAACGCCGTTTTGGGAGACCGGATAATGAATGTTACGTCCGCTTCGTAGAATTTAGCGTTGTCGAAAGAGAAAAACCGCACGATATCTTTTTTACCCGAGTTTTTCATAATTTCGGCGTTAAGTTCTCGGTCCTGGATGTGATAATACACGCGGGCACCTTTTAGTGCGGAGAGGCGCGCGAGTTCAAGCGCCAACTGGCGTCCGCCCGGCTCAAAGTGGATTAACACATTTTCACCCGACCGCACCTTAGTGGAAATGTTCACCATGTCGCCGGCGATTTTATTCACCAGCATTTGGTCAACGTATACGATTTCTTTTGAGAATCCCGTAATAAGCTTTTTCATCTTCCGTTTTTGATTATTATTCTTTACTCAGGAATCGTTTACTGAACGCAAGGCCCTTTTCGCAATAGTCGACGGCGAAATTTTCGTTGGCGCCGTGCATGTTGCAATCCTCGTTCGCCAGTGGAATGAGTACCTGCGGTATGTTCAGGATGCTGTCGAAATAGGTGGCAATAGGAAGTCCTCCGCCATTGTATTTTAATATCGCGTTTTTTTGCCAGATCAATTCCAGAATTATTTTTGCTTTTTGCACGTACGGGTTATTTGTGTCCAAAACAACGCCTTCATACGGGCCAACTGTTTCAAACACGAAGTCGGCGTATTCGGGCAGTATCGAACGCACCTGTTGTTTAAACTTTTCTATAATGGTTTGGGCGTTCTGGTTTTTCACCAGCCGGAAATTTATTTTTGCGGTTGCCTTATACGGAATTGCGTTCCGGTATCCGTCGCCCATATAGCCTGCCTGGATGCCAGAAATCTCGATCGCCGGCCGTAGCCCGGTTTGGGTGTAAAAGTCGTATCCTTGCTCCGAAAGCATGGCGTGGCGACCCGTGATCCTTTTGTATTCTTCCGTGCTATAGGGAATGGTTTTGTTGTTGTCCAGAAGTTCTTGGGTGACGGGCAATACGTCGTCGTAAAATCCCGGAACGGCTACCTTGTTTTCCTTATCGTACAAAGAGGCAATGACTTTTCCCAGTTCATGAATAGCATTGGGCGCAGCGCTGCCATAAAGTCCGGAGTGCAGATCTTGGGTGCCGACGGTTACGGTCAAGGTGCTATTGAACCCTTATGAAACTGGTCATTGCTTTGAATTACAAAATCTGCTTCAAGAAGCTCTTGATTGTCTTTAATAAAGGTTTCCAGGTGCGGCGATCCGGTTTCTTCATTGCCTTCGATCATGAAGGTGACATTGTATCCCAGAGACTTTTCTTTAATAAGTTCAATGACGGTCGAGATATGGACAAGATTTTGACCCTTGTTGTCAATCACGCCGCGGGCAACGAGCCGTCCGTTTTTCTCGGTGAGAGTAAACGGATCATTATCCCATCCTTCGTTTTTGCTTGCCGGCTGGACATCATAGTGACCATAGATGAGACAGGTCTTGTATTGTGGGTCGGCTGCATATGAGGCAATAATTATCGGATTATCATAGCCGGTAATCACATTGACCTTGAAGCCATCGGTTTCAAAAATATTTTTATACCAGTTAACGGTTTTTTGGATTTCATCCTGGTACTGTGCATCGGTTGAGGCGCTTTGGAATTTAATAACCTCCGATAGAAGTTGTTTGTAGTTCATAAGTTTATTGTATTATAAATGATTTTGAATTATTGAGTAGGCAAGGGTAAACGCCCGAGAGGATGTTTACCCTTGCCATTGGTTATCGGATTTGAATAATTGTTGTTTCGTCGCTTCCCTCCGATGGGGGAATAACGATCGTGCCGTTGGCTTGTCCGCCTTCCAGGGGCGGGGCTTGGGGGTTTGGCGTGGTTGCGGACATGACCACCTACCGGGGGTGGGAAGGGATGTGTTCCTCCCATTGGTGATGGGGTGCCGGCGATTCAGCTATTTGCGCTTTTTTCGCTGCTTTGGTTTCGGCGACAATCCGTCTGGCAACCCGGGTGTCGTCGTGGCACTGCCAGCATGGCTGGGCCCCGGTATCGCCATAGTTGTTTGCCCCGCATAAGGGGCAGGTCCAGGTTAAACCTTGTTCGCACATTTCTTCCTCCTTTAAATGGACCGAACCGGGTACTATTGGCTCACTGGGCGCCTGTGGGTTGGGGGATGCGGCATTAGGATTGTATCCGCACATACAGACGGATTTTTTGTAGTTCCTAGCCTGGCAATCCGGACAGATCCAGAAATCCGCTTCGTCCAAGCCCATGGAGCCGTGCACATTGAACGGGAAATCATTCATCTTACACCTCCTAGTAAGATTGTGATAAAATCCGAGTGAGGGGCGGGCGCCCGAGAGGATTGGCTCGCCCCTCACTGTTTACCCGTTAGGGGCCAGTTTTACCGAGAAACTGGCAAACAGCCGCGGACGACATTGGGACTATTCCCGGCAGTCGTCGTAATGATCGAAATCGCGGTGGTCGCTGGTGTAGTCCCAGTCACGCTTGAACACGGCTATTCACCTCCTTTCGCTTTTGGATTCTGCTGTTTCAGCTTGCACTTGGCAGCAGTTGCTTATCCTTTAATATTTTTAGAACAAACAACTACTGCTAAAAACAAAATCGGCTCTCTTTGCAGAAAGCCGATTTTCTATAGCAAGGGTATTGGTCTACGTTTTATCTATCATGCGAAAAATCAGCCTTCTGTATAAGGATCCAGACAAAATGACGATAAGACTTACAATTGTTCTGAAAGCTGATCATAGTTTCGTAGGGGTATTATGTACGAGTTTTTATTTTTGTCAATACAACACAAAATCCCGCTGGTATGCGGGACTTTGTGTTCAAACCCCTCCTTTTATTTATGTTGTGGTTGGAGACGGGCTGGGGGATACGGATGGACTTGGGGATGGCGATGCTGCGGGTGTGGGAGTCGGAGATATTGTCGGAGTGGGCGTCGGAGTCGGGCTGGGTGCGCCGATAGCGGCTTTAAATATGTTCTTTGCGGTTTCCAGGGCTGTCTTAAAAGATGTCTGCGCGTTTTTTACAGCTGTCTGATGGGCATTGCGCGCCACTTCCAGTTTACCCTGGATTTTTTCTATTTCCTGGCGTCCTGATTGGAATTTATCGCGGGCTGCTTTAATGGTAACGCGAAGTGTTTCGCGGACCTGGACAGGGTCGGATCCTGTGGAGCAGTCGTTTTTTGCTTTCTGGATTGCCGCTTGAACCTCTGTCCGGAATTGTGCGGCAAGGGTATCAACCGATGACTTTCGTTCATTAATTACTTGCTGAACCGTGGCCTTGAATATTCCGTTTGCGGTTTCGATTGCGGTCCGTTTTGCCTGGATTGCGGCTAAGACCGCTTTTTTGAAGTTCAGTACCGCCTGTTTCTGGGCGTCGGTTTGAGCTTTTGCCTCCATTTTGGCAAAATATTCTTCCCAGCGCTTGTCGTTTTCCTGTTTTCGATTCGCGTTTCGCTCGTCCCGATTTTCTTTACGGTCGTCAAAACGGTTTTGTCGCTCGGTTCTTATTTGGTTGAGCTTATTGACGCGTTCCTGCATGTTGATTTCCCATTTTTCGGTTCGGGAAACTATGTTCGTACAGATGGTTTGTTTGTCGAATTTCGGAGAAAACCGGGGACTCGACGACGGGATGTTGAATGCGCCCAAGGTAAGTGATGGTGCGAAGAGTACGACAATTATTAGGGCGCGAAAAGTTTTAGAGTTGATTTTCGTCATATGCGTTGTAGATGTCGTTAATAATATTTGCATCGAGTGACACCAGCTCGATGTCGGTGTACAGATCTTCTTCCGGGAACTCCTGATCCGCCATGCTTATAATAGCGGAAACTAGTTCATCGGAGTTTTGTAGGGACACATCCGAGGCTTTAAGAACCACGGTTTCTCCCGCTGATTTTCCGGGCGCTCCACTTACGTCCAGCTGGGCCGCGGGAGTGTTTTCATATGAAATCTTTCCGTTTTTCATAAGAATATACCCGCTTCCTGCGGCAATAATAACGATTGCCGCAATGGTTGCCCCAAGGACAATTTTTGTTTTCATGCCTATATATATTAATTGATTTATGAAAGAGTTTCGACGATCACCCTCCTCTATTATAGAACGATTTTCAAGGTCAGGTGTGACAGGAAGCTTTTTGATAAAGGAAGCGAAAGCATTCTTGCCGTCCGGCACAGTGAGCCCTTCATGGTCCAATATCTCAATAATGGAAAGAACGTGTTCGGCTTCCGGAGAAGCGGACACGGCATTTTTAATCTTTTCGACAGGATTTCCTTGTTCGTAGAAATCCAGTATTTGTTCTTCAATTGTTTTTTTATTGGCGTTATTTCTCATAATGGTTTCGTAATTCTTTAAGGGCGCGGCACTGCATTTGCCTGACGTTATCAACGGAGGTTTGAAGGATTTGCGCGATTTCTTCTGTGCGGTATCCGTTGATGAACTTAAGGATCAGAATGTCACGGTGTTTTTCGTCGAGCATATTGAGTAGCAGGACAATATCGTGGCGGGTTTGGGGGGAAACTGGGGGAGTTGCGGGGATATTTTCTACGTAATCAAGTGGTTCTGTTTTTTTCTTGCGGATATGGTCGATCACCGTGTTGCGAGCAATGGTAAAGAAATATGCGAGCGGATCTTTCTGGTACGAAAACCTTGGAAGAGACTGGTAGAATTTCAGGAATACGGCTTGGGCCAGGTCTTCAGCATCCTGTTGATTGCGAAGCCGTATGAAAATATAACGGAAGACGGGGTTGAAATATGACAGGTAAATCCGGTCTTGAGCATCCTTATTCCCGTTTTTTGCCGATTCGAAAAGCAATTGTAATGATTCAGGCTCCATTAAAGTTTAATCTTGGTGCGTTTATTCTACCAAATCAGAACCTATTTTCAAAATCAGTAATCAATGGAGTTCCCCGCGCGCTACGCGCCTCTGTGCGAAGCACAGAGCTTCT
>Ga0076288_120_pt1 | contig 6218 bp, 7 predicted proteins | sample RifGroF2_FD_67975 | JGI IMG/M metagenome (GOLD analysis project Ga0076288, IMG submission 67975) | Parcubacteria bacterium GW2011_GWF2_46_8 | reverse complement strand
CGATCAGGTGCATGGTTGAGGTCGTCCGCAAGGCGTCGGAAAATTCCCGGCTGAATCTGACACCCTGACCGCCGGTAATAATCCCCTGGGCAAATCCGGAAACGGGATTGGGAAAAATATTCTGAAACACGATATTCAAACGCAAACTCATGGTATGCAAGCCCGCGATAACGGAATCGAAAAACTTTCCGCTTATGATAAACGGATCGGGAAATGCAACCCGTACAATCCCGCATAAACATCCGAAACAAAAAGAGATAACCTTGAGGCGAATCAAGGGGGATAGCCAGGCGCATCCCAATGTCACGGCAAAACCAACCGCGACAGCCCATAATGGCAATGCGATAACGGAAAGGAAAATAATCGAGCCGCTGAACCCGATAATGAACCAAAGAAAATATTGTGCGCGCATACAATGCGACTTATCCGTGGAACAATCCTACTTTATGTAAAATAAGCTGTTTCAGGTCGCTTACCACCGGTTTCAAAATCTTATACGGAGCTACTTCATCGCCGGACTCTTTCAATGATTTTGTAAGACCGTCTTTCCATACCACCCGCAGTTCGGTATTGATGTGAATAATACTGATGCCTGCTTTGACTGCCTGGCGCAACAATTCGTCGCCGATGCCCGAGGCGCCGTGAAGCACCAACAGTGTCTCTACTGCGGCACGGATAGATGTAATCCGGTTAATATTGATATTTTCCTTATATCCCTTGACTATCCCGTGAATATTCCCCACAGCCGGACCAATAAGATCGACGCCGGTTTTAAAGACAAATTCTTTTGCTTGTTCGGGGGTGGTCATAAACGACTCGTCAATCACCGCACCTTCAGGGATTTTATCCCGTACCACGGAACCGACCCCGATGTAACCCAACTCTCCTTCCACAAGAATATTCGGGTTAATGGATTTTACCAGATCAACCGCCTGTTTTGTTTTTGCGATATTATCTTCCCACGAATCGCTTGCGGCATCGAACAGAATGCTGTCGAATCCGGCTTTGGCGGCAGACTCAACCATTGCCATGTCTTTAAAATGATCGGCGTTGAGAAAAACGGGTAGGTTCATTTTCTCTCGGAATGCCCGAACAATAGCCGCGATAGTCTCGATGCCCATGAACTCCGCTTCCCCCTGCGACACGCCGATGATTATCGGCGTGTTTGCTTCCGCGCACGCTTCCTGGATGGCTTTCACTCCTTCCCAATTGGACACATTAAAGTGCCCGATGGCGAAATTGTCTTGTGTGGTTAAAACTGAATATTGTCTAAGGTTTCGTTCCATTATCTTTATTCTACTCCAATGTTTTCAGATACTCTAATAACGTCCGGTGTAGTGATGTCGTAAAATAACTTTGCACTTCTGTTGGTTTAACCCATTTTATTTCAACAAACTTTTCCCCTGCCTTCGCCTCACCGCCAATAAACTCGCATAAATAGTAAATTGACAGAAACTCCCGTTTTTCAGGATATGTTTTGGCAAACACAATATTTTTCACTTCAACTTCCAAATCAGTTTTGGTTTTAACCTGCTCTTTCAGATAAAAGTCCAAATCTTCTTGATAGGCGGGCCTGCCGCCCGGAAACGACCCGTTTTCTCTGCGCCCAATCAGAATCAGCCGGGTTCTTGAATCATAAACAATCCCCAGCACATTCACCAAAAAAACTCCCTTTTCAAACTGCGCCCAATCCATTGTTCTATTCTATTATAGCTTTGATATAAATTCTTTAAGCTGAGTTAGCGCCACCCGCCTCATGCTTATTTTATTCTTCTCCTCTTGATTCATTTCAGCAAAACTCTTGGAAAACCCATCCGGTTGGAATATCGGGTCCCAGCCAAAACCAGCATTGCCCCTCGGAGAAACAATCTTACCCTCGATACTGCCTTCAAAATAATAAATTTCTTCAGGACTTTTCGCATATCCGATAATGGTTTTGGCTTCTGCCTTCATGTTGCCTAATTTTTCAACAATATTAAACAGACCATCGTTCCCGATTGTCTTTAAAAACCATTTCACCAAGGGGCCGGGCAACCCATTAAGGTAATCGATGTATAAAGAAGTATCCTCAACAATAAACTCCGCTTTCTTATGGTTTAATGCCCCTATAAGTTTTGCCTTAATAACTTCTTTGGCATCAATTTCTTGAATTTCAGGCAAATCAATATCAAGCTGTTCTACTACCGGCAAGACTGCCTTGACTTCTTCAAACTTATTTTTATTTCCAGTGATGAAGCAAAGTGTCATACAAATGTCTTATCGCGTGTATCTTCAATTTTCTCATAAAAATTAAGTTTTACTTATGGTACATATAACTAGTTATTATACCAAATTGTAATTTTGCAGTTGCGTTTATCGGTAATTCTCGCAACCCCGACGAGCTTGGCGTCGCCATAGGCGACTCGTTAGGGTGGGAGTATAGATAGTTATTTACCGCAAGAATAAATAAACTATCGGTACCGACAAACGCAACTGCAAAACTGCCCACCTCTTTTCATAATTTTATCACCCCGCTTAAGATATTGTCTTTCATCATTTTTTCCATAAATTCCCAGCCGTAATACGACACGAACAGCTTGTTCCATAAGGCTTCGCGCTGATGGTACACGTATTTTTTACCGCGATCCTTGTCGGCAAGCATCATGGCGACATCCACCAGGTTGAAGGTCACGAGCACCTCCGAACCGATCTCATCTTTGAAAAATCCCCCCACCCAATCCAGATTATTCCAAAACGAAAGATTTTGTGAGACTTTCGCGATATTATTCTGCGCTTTCGCCCAGTGCAACGACTCGGGATTCACGTGCGGCACCATCAAAAGCAGCTCGTTTTGGTCTTCTTTCTCAAGATATCTCTGCACCACGAGCCAATGAGGAGCGCTCAAATCTATGACCGGTTCGGGCACGTCCCCTTTGAATAAAGAAATAATGTTCTTGGCGAACGTTTTTTCGTCGGTAGCATAAACTCCGATAAGGTCGGCATAAAACGGAATTTCGTAGCAATAATGGAACAATAACGAAAATACCTTCATGAGCTGGCCCGGCTGGTTGAACGAAGTCGGGATAATAAACAACATGCCCATTTCCTTAAGATGGCTGATGTTGTGGTACTTTTTCTCGATGAAATCTTTTGCCAGCGGGGCAAACCGCGAATCAAGCACGGCAACCGCAATGGGTCTTATTTCAAAATCCTGCGGTAACAATGTTTCGTACTGCCTGAAAAATACGGTGTTGAGCCACTCGCGATCTTCACCGAACCGCAACCCCGCATAGATCTGCATGATATCTTCTTTCTCAAGCATGTCGTCCACCGAACCGTATCCCAAACATTCCATAATGTGAATCGGCGGCTGATTTCGTATAAATTCCTGTGCCTTTTGTTTTTTCAAGAACAAGCCGGGTTGAGGGTCCGCCGTGCGTATCACGGTTTGCAGAATCTTTCCCCCGAACGCCGTATCCATAAAATCGGCCATCCCGAACATCTTTTGCAATTCGGCTTCGTCTTGACGCACCTTATTCTCTAATGCGACAACGATTCGGGAAAGCGTATCGCCTTCTTTTAGCCCCAATCCCTGCAGAGCAACCCGCATCAATTCCTCGTTTTCTTTTGCGATTGCATCAAGAGTACCGGTTTTACCGGTTTTCAAAGTACAGTGTTTCTCGATATTGGCGATAACATCCTTGTCTGTTTTCAAAATCGCGGCAATAGTTTCGATACTGGTCATGGTTATCCGATATTTTTCACTGTTATTTTCAGGTTTTGCCAACGTTTGGATGATCCGAATTGTTCGCGGGTCAGAATGCCGGCTTTTGCCCCTAAAGCTTCAACCACCGCGGTGGCGTTCGCACTGCCAAGCCGAATGGCATATTCTATAGCCCGCGGATTGCAGGTTCCTTTCGCGCAATACTCGCCCATGCGCATAAGTCCTGCCACAAATCCCGAACCGAATGCGTCTCCGGCTCCAAGTCGGTCAACTACTTTTTTGTTCTTAAATGTTCCAGCAACCCATATCCGTTTTCCATCGGAAACCCGAACTCCTTTATTGCCATTGGTCACCACCAAAATCCCCTTTACCAATTTGTCCAGTTGGGCGAATACGGCCAACGGTTTTGAACCGGATACTCCTGTTATACGAAAAGATTCTTCCTGATTAACCAAAAGCATATCGGCTTCACCGATGACCGCGCGTATCTGTTTCAATCCTTGACGAATGAAAAAATCCGAAGGATTTAAGGCAATCTTCATCCCGCTCTTTTTCGCATGTCTAATCAGGCTCACTATGGTACGGTACGAAATCCCTCCGGGGACAATATACATCCATGATGCATCGATCCGGGATAACGGAATTTCCTTGAGAGTCAAGTCATTCGCGGCACCCCGATGCACCAATACAGTCCGTTCGCCCGATTGGTCCACCAAAATTACCGACCCCGCAGTCGGCAATTTTTTGTTTCGTGACGGAAACGAGGTAACGCCTTCATCGCTCAATTCACGGATAACCGAATCTCCTAAAACATCGACACCCACCTCAAATACCGCTGCGGTCTTCAACCCCATACGGCTGAAGGTAACCGCGGTATTCGTTGCCCCGCCTCCGGAAGAAATGGAAAAATCACTCATCTCTATCTTCGCCCCCAACGGAAAATACTGTTGTGAATTTTTCGGCAGCCGGTTCTTGACGCCTCCTGAAGCAAACCTTGCTACAACATCGACCGTTGCCGTACCCACAGAAACAATGTCGAATTTCATGATATTGATATTATACCCCCTCACCCGACCATCGGTCTATTGATTTGTAAATTTCCTTCTTAAGATGAATGTTCATTGCTTTGTTGGATTTTCCTTTTTCAACGAGTGCGGGGGTATATCGCTTTCTGTATTAATTTCGCGAGGGTGATTCCAAGTTTACGAGGACTGTGCCGGATAAGATTTCTCCGCAGAAGTACGTCTGATTTTGATTGAATCGTCAAGCTTCCGTTCAAAAATCCTGATCCTATGAACAATTTTCCGTCACGAATGAACCGTCGCCGTCCGTTCAATACAATAGGAGTCGAACGCTCTTTCCGGAAATACTTTTGCACGAGATAAGAAGGAGGATTTTGCGCATTGAATACCACGGTATCAATTACCCCCTGACCCAGATATCTTTCCATTTCACCGACAAAATCAAAAACTGTAAACGCATCGGTTTGCCCAAACTTGGTTACCAAGTTCACTACCAGGATTTTCTTCGCACGCGACTTTTTCAAGGCTTCAGGTACGCCACGCACCAAAAACAAAGGAATAAGGCTGGTGTACAGATTTCCCGGACCTATGATAATGGCATCGGCGAACCGGATCGCATTAAGAGCATCGTCATGAATTATCGCGCAGGGTTTCACATAATACTTTTTGATGCCGATGGGTTGGATAACCTCCGAAGGAGTAATAATGCGTTCTCCCTTGAGCGTCGCTCCGTTCTTTAGGACCATGACCAACGAAATGCGGTCGAGCGTTACCGGGATCACTTCTCCGTGGATCTTGAGAATTTTCCCGATTTCTTCAACGCCCTTGTCAAACGATCCCGTCACTTTCTCAAGTGCGGACAAGAAAAGATTGCCGAACCTGTTCCCCTTGAGACCGCCGTTTTCGAAACGGTAATTCATAAGATTGCGGATAATTTCGGGAGATTCAGATAATGCCACCAGGCACTGTCTGATATCCCCGGGCGGCAACACCCCTAATTCGTCGCGCAATACACCGCTTGAACCGCCATCGTCGGTCATTGCCACGACGGCTTTAAGAGAAAAATCCTTGTATGGCCTGAGTGCCGACAGCACGGTAAAACTGCCGGTTCCCCCGCCCATTACCACCACATTGATTTTCCCGCGCTTCATTTAAATAACAAAATTAACGATCTTATGTTTTACAAAAATCTTCTTGCGTACCGCCTTTCCTTTTATCCATTTCCCTATCTGCTCCGCACGCTCGGCCTGATGTATAACCTCATCCTCGCCTAAAGATTTCGCCAGTTTGATCGTATGGCGCATTTTCCCGTTCACCTGGATGGCATACGTTACATAATCTTCAAAAATTAAACGTGGATTATGCCGCGGCCACAACTGCGTTTCGATAGAGCCCTTTCCCAAATACCCCCAAAGCTCGCTCGCCAGGTGGGGAGAAAAGGGATACAACATAACGAGATAAGAAGCAATAAGCTTAATGAAATCGTTGCGCGA
>Ga0076288_132_pt1 | contig 7803 bp, 9 predicted proteins | sample RifGroF2_FD_67975 | JGI IMG/M metagenome (GOLD analysis project Ga0076288, IMG submission 67975) | Parcubacteria bacterium GW2011_GWF2_46_8 | reverse complement strand
TTCAAGTACGCGATTGTGTTTATTCTGGTTTTGATGGGTATTGCTTTTATTTTTATCAAGTTTACGCCGTTCCGCATGGATCGTTTGGAAGCATTTAAAAATCCCGATGCGGACCCTTTGGGGGGCGGGTACCAGATCAGGCAACTTCTTATTACTATCGGGTCGGGTGGGTTTAGCGGGGTGGGGCTTGGTCACTCGCGGCAAAAGTTCGAGTTCTTGCCCGAAAGCATGAGTGACTCCATCTTCGCTATCTGGGCAGAGGAAACCGGCTTCATCGGCACGACCTCTCTTTTGATAGCGATCGGACTGTTTTTTTGGCGAGGCATGACTATTGCGCGTAATTCACGGGAGATGTATACAAAACTTTTGGCCAGTGGTATCGTGGCGTGGATCGTGCTCCAGTCGCTGTTCAATATTGCGGCAAACGCAAACCTTATTCCTTTAAGCGGGATACCTTTGCCGTTTTTCAGTTCCGGCGGGTCCGCGCTCTTGGCGGTTCTTGTCGGGTGTGGGATGCTTTTGAATATTTCCCGATTTACGGTGAACCGGCGGTAATTCGGTCCCAATGATTTTTGTCAAGAAACAGGGGATTTTTGTGCTTTTTGTGGTATACTTTTGATAAGATATGCTTGTTTTTGATAAGAAAATAAGGATTGTTTTAACTGGTGGCGGTACGGGCGGTCATATTTTTCCGCTTTTGGCGGTAGCCGAAGAACTGTGGGAAATTGATGCCAAACTGAAGCAGGATCTTGAACTTTACTATATCGGACCCATCCAAGGGCCTTTTGCGTTCGATCCGGTGATTTTCGAAGGGCTCAATATTAAGGTTGTTCCCATCAGCTCCGAGAGCCCGAATAACGCAACCAATCCTTTTACCAAACTTGTCAGTGTTTTCAAAAGCGCTTGGGGATCGGTGCAGTGTTTGTGGCACTTGTGGCGCATTATGCCGTATGCGATTTTTTCGAAAGGTGGATACGGCGCGTTACCGGTTTTGATTGTCGGTTTTTTATATCGTATTCCTATCGTAATTCATGAGTCGGACGCCAGCCCAGGGAAAATCAACGAGCTTTCAAAGAAATTCGCTTCGCGGATTGCAGTTGCGTTCGAAAAGAGCGCGTCGTTTTTCCCGCCGGAAAAAACCGCGCTCGTTGGCAACCCTATCCGTCGTCAGTTTTTTGAATCGGACCCCCGGGATGCGGCATATGAGCATTTCCATTTTTCCCGGGACCTTCCGGTGATTTTCATAACCGGCGGATCACAGGGAGCGAAAACATTGAACGATTTAGTTTTGAATATATTGCCGTTCCTGCTCGAGAAGTATCAAATCATTCATCAATGTGGATCCCGCAATCATGAAGAAGTGTTTACCGAATCGGCGGTTATCGTGCAGGATTTATCCGAAACAGTAAAGTTGCGGTACCATCTGTTGGGTTCATTGGACGAACGTGGCATGCGGTACGCGTATGAGATAAGCAGTCTGGTGGTTTCGCGTTCGGGAAGCGGTTCCATTTTCGAGATTGCCGCAAAAGGCAAACCGTCAATTCTTGTACCGCTTGCCGCCTCTGCGCGCGATCATCAGCGCGACAACGCGTACGATTACGCGAAAACCGGAGCCGCGATTGTCTTAGAAGAAAATAATCTCAAAAGCAGAATGTTTTTTGAGACCATTAATCTGCTTATGGAGAATCCCGGCAAATTGAACCAGATGGCGTCTGCGGCGAAGTCGTTCGCGAGGCCGGAAGCGGCACAGACCATAGCGCGCGAATTGTTGAGACTTTCAGATGTGGTTATTCCATAATTTTAATGTTTGATGCTTAAATTTTTGCTTTAAATCCTTATGATTTCGGCATATCAACAAAGCTTGGGAGGTATGGGAGAGGTGCGGGTGCGCATGGCGCCGTCTCCTACGGGATTTTTGCATATCGGTACCGCCCGGACGGCTTTGTTCAACTGGCTGTTTGCCCGCAAGTATAACGGGGTGTTCGTGATGCGCATTGAGGATACCGATCCCGAACGATCACAGAAGATTTACGAGAAAGATATTGTCGAAGGCCTGAAATTGTTGGGTATTGATTGGGACGAAGGTCCCGATGTCGGCGGACCTTATGGGCCGTACCGGCAATCGGAGCGCGCGGATAGCAGCTTATTGATGAAGAGAAAGCTTATCATTGTTTTTGTTCGCAGGAAGAACTTATGGCGGCGCACCAGGATATGGAAGCGCGCGGAGAAATATACCGCTACAGCGGAAAGTGTCGCGGACTTGGTCCCGAGCAGGTTAAAGAGAATATGGATCAAGGAAAGCCGTTTGCGGTCCGTTTGAAAGTGGGAAACGAAAAAGTTGCGTTCGAAGACGTCATCCGGGGGACCATCGAAACCTCTACAGATCAATTGGGAGACATTGCGATTTCGCGTGGGCTCGACGGTGCTTTGTATAACTATTCCGTGGTGATTGATGACCATGAAATGAAAATATCCCACGTAATCAGGGGAGAGGATCATATTCCCAATACTCCGAAACAGATTTTGGTTCAGCGTGCGTTTGGCTGGGAGCAACCCATATATGCGCACCTGCCGTTGATTTTGGGAACCGATCGCACGAAATTATCGAAGCGCCATGGAGCCACCAGCTTGAAGGATTATATCGGTCAGGGATACCTGCCCGAAGCGTTGTTGAATTTTCTTTCGCTTCTGGGATGGCATCCGTCGGGAGATCGAGAAGTGTTCCTGACCCAGGAATTGATCTCCGAGTTTTCGCTCGATCGTGTACAGAAAGGGGGAGCTATATTCAATATCGTAAAACTCAATTGGTTCAACAATTACTATCTTCGGAAAAAGTCCGTGGCTGATTTGCGCGAAACTGCCGTAGCGTTCCTGGTACAAGATGGCTTTTTGGAGCCTGCCGGAGAAAACGGCTACCGGTATCCGCAAACCGGCACCATCGCCACTCCCGCTTATCTTGAATCGGTGTTTGCGCTTGCGGTGGAGCGTCTAAACACGCTGGGAGAATTGAAGGACGCAATCCGTTATTTTTTTGAAGATCCGTCCTGCGAGGCATCCATGATCCCGTGGAAGCAGATGACCAGGGATGAAACAAGGGGGATTCTAAAACGGATTAAGGAAGTTTTCGACAAGGTATCACCAGACGAGTTCGGTAAGGAAAAAATCACCGTGGCGCTCGAAGAACTTTATCAGGGAGACAAGGGGCACGTCCTGTGGCCGTTGCGCGTTGTGCTTTCGGGTAAAGAAGCATCGCCCCCGCCGTTCGATATTGCCGCGATTGTCGGTAAAGATACGGTCATGCGCCGCATCGATAACGCGATTCAAACCCTTTTATAATGAAATATCCGGTATTAAAATGTGTCTTTCTTTTTGCCGCCCTTATGGGAGTTTTTGCTTTGCAGGGCGTTATGTCGCCGGGGTACCGGGCATGGGGCGAGGGCGACGTGGTGATCGATTTGAAACAGCGCATTCTGGACAAGGAAAAGGAAATCGAGGCGCTGGAGCGCGAAGCAGATGCCTACCGCGGTACACTCGAGGAAAATTACAGCGAACAAAAAACCCTTAAGAGCCAGCTCGGTCAGATCGACAAGGAAATCAAGAACGTCAACTACAATATTTCCATCACTCGGAAAAAATTGGAAGCGACCCAGCTGCGCATCGAGGAGTTGAGCGACAGCATCGATACCACCCAGGAAGGCATTGGCAACAACACCGGTCAACTTTCCGAGCTTATCAATGTGGTGAACGAAATCGACAACAAAAGTCAGCTAATGGTGTTTTTGTCCGTTGAGCAGTTTTCCGAGTTTTTCGGCGAAATCGCATACCTCGACAATATCCAGGAAAAGATCTTGGAGAAAATGAATTTTTTGCGGGTTTTGAAAAATACCCTGGAAACCGATCTCTCGAGTTCGGAAAAGGCAAAACAGCAGTACACGAATCTGCGCGGATCTTTGGATGTGCAAAAGGGAATCGCCGAGGATAAGAAAGACGAAAAGCAGAACATTTTGAGCGCCACCAAAAACCAGGAGGCGTTGTACCAAAAACTCCTGAACGACACCGTCGCCAAGCAGCAGCAAATCGAAAAAGACATCAACGGACTCGAAACCGAGCTGCGTAAGTACATTGATTTCGGTAAGATTCCACGCAAACAAATCGGTTTGTTTACCGCGCCGCTTCCCGGAGGCCACCTGACCCAGGAGTACGGCGAAGTGCCTAAAGGAAGCATTACCAGGAAGTATTATTCGTTCCACAACGGGCTCGATTTCGGATCAAAACTCGGGATAGGCGCACCGATTGTGTCGGCAGATATCGGTACCGTCAAAGCAATCGGCAATGACGGCAAATACGCGTACGGCAGATGGGTGGCGGTTGAACATCCGTACGGGCTGACGACGCTCTACGCGCACCTTTCCTATGTGGCGGTAACCGTAGGGCAGACGGTTAAGCGCGGTCAAACCATAGGCAATATGGGTAAAACCGGACTTGCTCTGGGGCCGCATCTGCACTTCACGGTGTATACGACCGACAGTTTCAAGACCGAGAAGCGGTGGTTCGGGCTTTTGCCGCTGGGTGCTTCGGTGAACCCCGACGATTATTTGTAACTACTTGCAGGCTTATGGCCGGCGGGTTAAAATTAAAAGAGTTATTGTATAAGAAATTATGGAACAACAAGTAGTTATCGAAAAAACAGTGTCCGACGTTCCTGTCGGGAAAAAGACAAAGACAAAGGTATTGAAAATCGTCGCCATTGTCCTCGTAGTCATTTGTGTCATCCTTGGTGTGGTATTCTATTTTACCCGTTCCATCGTGCTGGTGGCGCGTGGGCAATGGGATGCGCTTAACAAAGGGGATGTCACCGCCGCGTACTACCAGTACACCACAGAGGCTTTCCGTGAGGCATCTTCGTTCGAAGCATACAAGCAGTTCGCCGACCAACTGCGCGCATCGGGATTGCTTAGCGGGGCCGCGCGCTTTTCTGTTTCGTACCGCGAGATAAAAAATAATCAGGGACTTTTGAAGGGGAATATCGTGCTCGGAAAACAACTGACCCCCTTCGAGTATCGGTTGCGGAAGGAAAACGGTTCGTGGCGCATCGAGTACATGGTTATTGATTTTGGCAGAGATTAATCGGATTCTTTCCTTATCGGAAAAATTTCCATGAAGAAAACCATCTTAATAACATGCTGTATCTTGTGCGTCATGTCGTTGGTTGCACCGTCTTTTGCCGGAGCCATTACCTTTCGTGAACTGCTGGAAAAACCTCTTCCCGATGTGGGTGCGTTCGTAGCCAAAGTTTGGGATTGGTTCGGATGGCTATGGGGTAAGATCGTGCAGATCGTGAATGTGGTTTTGAACTGGGCTCTGGATCACATCTTGGCTTACATTTGGAAGATTTTGGTGTGGGCGTGGAATCTGATCAAAACAACATTTGTCGAAGCCTGGCACGCATTTTTGTATTTTTGGGGGCTTTTGGAAGACAATACGTTCATTGATTGGGGTAACATCGCTTGGCCCTGGGATTAAAAGGTTATGTTCAAATCGATTTCCGCGGTTCTTATTTGGTCGGAAAACTACAAGAAATTATCCGATTGGTATCGGGAGAAATTTGGATTTGAGGTGATTGAGGAGCTGGGGTATGCGAACGATACAGGTATCGGTTTACGCGTTGGTATATTTTATTTATGGATCGGTAATCATTCCGAAGTACATGGTAATAATAAAGATCCATACAGAATGATGTTTAATATCAGCGTTGATTCGGTAAAAGAGTCGTATACAGAATTTGTTGGCAAAGGTGTGTGGCGCCCACCAATAAATGGTTCGCGACATTTCAAGATATTGATGGCAATATCGGCCAATTAATCGGCGCAGAATGAATATGATGAAAACCATTGTCACGGATCTTGGTGGAGTCATTTACAGCTTTGATCCAGATTTTGATGCCGAAAAGCATTCCGGTAAGTTCGCCGAGGTCGTGCAGTGGTATGACACGCGCGTTCTCGGGTTTACCGGAGCACTCGAAGCATACCGGGGCGGTAAAATAGATCGTAGCCTTGATATAGAGCTTTTGGCCGTAACCAAGGCGTTGCAGACCAAGAACAGTGGCGCCCCAGACGAATTGCCGGTTTATTTTAATCAGCAGGCAATCCAGGTTCTTATTGGGAACATGCGAAGCATGAAAGTTGTTGCCATAGCTACTTCACGTAAACAAACATCGCGCTTGATTCTGGAAAAGGCTTTAGGCCCTGATCTATCCGGGCAAATTGATATTTATGACATGTCGGAATTCGGCTCCAAGAAAGATCCGGAAGCCTGGGAAAAGATTTTTAAGCACCTTGGCGGGGTGGATGTCATTATCGAGGACGGCGAAAAAAACCTGGAGGCTGCTTATCAGGCCGCGCTGTGGCTTGACTATATCCCCGTCAAATCAACGACGATGATATCTTTATAGTGGTATATGTCCCGGACCCTCGTTACCGCAAAGGTGAATCCCGATATAGACGGCACCGCGTCGCTGTTGGCGTACGCGCATTTTCTCAAGGAGCATGGTCAGGATGCGGAAGGACTAGTGTTTGGTTTACTTCAACCCGAAACGCAATATTTTATTGAAAAGCATAATGTGTTCGTGCCAAAAGAGTTAAATAACGGAGAAAATCGATGGGATAATTATATTCTGGTTGATGCTTCTTCAATGAAGGGGATGCCAAAGGCGGTGGTTGCCGACAGGGTAATCGAAATTATCGATCACCGTGAGGGAGAGCCGGAAAAGGAGTTTTCCCGCGCTAACATCCAAAATGAATTGATCGGCGCTGCGGCAACGCTTGTCACCGAGCGGTTCATGAAGGATACAATAAAGCCGCTTCCCGGCCACGCGAAACTTTTGTACGGAGCTATTTATCATAATTCGTTGAATTTTACCGCTTCCAATGCGTCTCCCCGCGACAGGCACGCGGCGGCTTTCCTTGAACAAGAATTCGGTTTTAAGGAACAGATGATTCATGAAATGTTTTTGTATGCCACCGATTGGATAAATAATAATATAGAACAAGCGCTTAGAGACGACGCCAAAGAATACGATATCGGCATTCCCATACGGGCGTACCAGCTTGTCGTATACGGTTCGGAAATTCTGAATGACAAAGAGATTATTGAAGATAGGGTGGCGAAGTTATCTCAAGAGGTTGGCGCTCGTTGGTCATTTTTGAATATGATTGATCTTGAGGCAAAGAAAAGTCATATTTTTTGCGCTAGTCCGGAAGGGCAAAAACTTTTGGGATCGTCATTGGGGTGTGTGTTCAAGAGTAACTGGGCGGAGCTGGAAATCGCGGTATTGCGCAAACAGATTATGCCAAAGCTCCGAATGGCGGTAAATTAGGAATCCTTCAAAATGGCAACAGTAATAAGGTAAAACAAGCCGTTTGCAAACATCTTGTTTTTATGGTATGATGAAATATCCCGTTTAGAGCGAAAGGAGCTAACATGAAACGGACATTGTTAGGGATATTCTTGTTCATTGTCGCCTTTATCATTCTTGTCATGTGGTCTGGTTCGTCATTCGACAAGATGATCCTTGGCCAACGGAACTGGGGCGGTCTGCTATACTGTGCAGCGTTCATCATTTCATTTGGCATTGGTTTCTGGGCGCTATTCGCACCCAGAAAAAAGGCATAGCATCGCAGCCAAAATCTGCCCCGCGTGAAAATTCGCGGGGCGGTTCATTTTTGTGATATAATTTTTTTATGAAACCCTACGAAAAAATGAACAGCCAGAACACCGCCTTGGTGGTTATTGATATCGTCAACG
>Ga0076288_117_pt1 | contig 11644 bp, 14 predicted proteins | sample RifGroF2_FD_67975 | JGI IMG/M metagenome (GOLD analysis project Ga0076288, IMG submission 67975) | Parcubacteria bacterium GW2011_GWF2_46_8 | reverse complement strand
ACGAATATATGATTATCACCAAACTCGGCATTGACTTAGGAACCGCCAACACGCTGGTATTTGTTCCGCAAAAAGGCATTATCATCAACGAACCTTCTATTGTCGCCGTTTCCAAGCCCGACAACAAAGTGCTGGCAATCGGCACAGAAGCAAAGCAAATGGTAGGGAAAACCCCCGCGGACATTGTCGTATACCGTCCTCTCAAGGACGGCGTCATTGCCGACTACCGGGTTACCCAATCCATCTTACGGTATTTTATCAATAAAGCATGCGGTTTCTGGGGATTCATCAAGCCGGATGTCATTATTTCGGTTCCCGCGGGAAGCACCTCAACCGAACGCAAAGCAGTTATTGACGCGGCACGGGAAGCGGGGAGTCGTAACACCTATGTCGTCAAAGAGCCGATTCTGGCGGCACTCGGAGCAGGAGTCCCTATTAATTCGGCTTCTGGCAATATGATCGTCAATATCGGCGGCGGAGTGGCGGAGGTTGCGGTAATTTCCTTGGGTGGCATTGTTTCCTGGGCATCAATTCGGGTTGCCGGGGACCGTTTCGATCGTGCGATTGTCGACCATATCAAAAAGAAGCATAATCTCACTATCGGTGAACGTACGGCGGAAGAATTGAAAATTCATATCGGCACCGCCACGCCCCTGAACGAAAAAGAAAAATTGAGCATGGAAATCAAAGGACAAGACACGGTGGAAGGACTTCCTCAAAATAAAGTGATTACCTCGAACGATATCGCCGAGGCGTTACAGCCCTATTTGAAAGAAATCATCCAGGCAGTGAAAAATGTCCTGCGTGAAACGCCGCCCGAACTTGCCGCGGACATCATCGAGAAGGGCATGATCATCACCGGAGGCGGATCGCTTTTACGCAATATAGACGATCTTATCTATAAAACCACCAGTGTCCCGACCTACGTTGCCGATGATCCGCTCTTATGTGTCGCCAAAGGAACCGGTATTATTTTGGATAATTTGGATATTTACAAACGAACCGTACAGTCTTTTAAATAAATTAAAGATTAAAAATCAAAAAGTAGAAATATAATGCAAGAATAAAGATTTGAATTTTTATCTATCATTTTGCTTTTTGCTATTTTATTTTTGATTTATGGGTATTATCGGTCATCAAAAGAAGCTTTCCTATCTGCAAAACTTTTTGAATCGCGGGTTTTTATTCCCCGCTTTTCTTTTCGAGGGTCCGGAAAAAGTCGGTAAACGCACTGTTGCCCAAGAATTCATCAGAGGGATGCAATGCGAGAAAACGATACTAGGCGGGTGCGGTTCATGTCCCGCTTGTATCAACGCCAACGCGGGTCATGACACTATGGTGATTGACGACGTTCTGGCGGCAAGATGTCAAACCAAAGAATTGAGCTACGATCCTTATGGCATAGAGGGGGTGGGACACCTTATGGCATTCGCCCATACGACACCTTTACGTGCCCAATATAAAATCATACTGATTGATAATGCTCACCGGTTGAGCTTCGAAGCCCAGAATAAACTTTTGAAGATTCTCGAAGAACCACCTTCGTACTGCATCTTCATTTTCGTGTCCCACAAACCGGAATCGCTGATACGCACTATCCGCTCGCGATGTCTCGTAGTCCAGTTCGGCTTGGTTCCGCGAAATCATATTCTTGAATACCTTGATTCTAAACAATCGAAAAATACGGCACCCGGGCGCTTGGCTCAATACGGTATGGGTCGCCCCGGCCACATCATGGAACTCTGTGCAGATCCTGTCCGGGTCACGGCGTTCCGCAATGAAGCAATGGCAATACTCAAGTTCCAAAATACCCCGTTCCCGGAACGTCTTACTTTGGTGCCAAAACAAGAAAAAGAAAGTACTCCGGCGCCCTTCCCGCTTCTTGATCTTTTCCAAATCACGTTACGGGATATGCTTCTCTACGCACACGGGGCAGGGGAATATGCGATACTGCTCTCCCGAAAACAGCCCGTTTGCAACGTCAAAGAAAAGCACGTAGCCCTGCGCGAGTCTTTGCGCCTTAACGATGTCATTGACGGGGCGGTGTCGCCAACCGCCATAACCCGATGTTTCGAGTACCTGGCTTTAAAATTGTAAAAAAAGTGCTATAATATAACCGTATTGAGAATACGGTTAGCGAACATTATGCCCCGTAGGAAATATTGAACGAACGTATTTTCTTCTTGAGGCATTAATCAAACAGAACTAAACTGATTTATAATAACTAGAACGTTATACTAACTTCTTCGGAAAATACTCCCGCCTGCCAAAGCCGGCCCAAAATTTCGATATAAGACTATGAAACATTCAATTTTAACTCTGTATCAGGTCGAAATAATTTACCGAATTATCTGTCTTAAAATTTTGGTTTATACGGCGGGCAGGTAATTTCCTACGGGGTATGGATAAAGCAAAACAAATCATCAAACTATTTATTGTTATTTCGATCATCGTCCAGGCAGTTCCTGCGGTTATTAAATACCGCGTAGAAATAAAAGGTGCCGCCCAGGAATTGTTCGGATCGGTCACCCATGCCCTGGGGAACATTAAAGAATAGTTATGCCCGGTAGTAGATTTTCGACATTCCGAAAATCGAAACAAACAGATAGCCAAGTATTTTAAGCGGATAAATATCAACAAGTCGAACTAAAAAATAACGTAATTAAAGTCGAAAATTCACTACCGGGTATGCATCCGTTTATCGAAGCATTCCATAAAACATGGCTTGCGCTCATTGACGAGTTCAAGATTGATATTGCGTCTTTGCGTACCAATCGCATTACGCCGGCTCTCGTCGAAGACGTCGGTGTCGAAAGTTATGGAAGCCAGTACACCCTGAAAGAACTGGGCTCCATCGCCATGCTGCCCCCGAATCTCCTTGTTATCGACCCATGGGACAAGACCACTATCCCCGCCATCGAAAAAGGGATTCAATTGGCTCAGATCGGGGTTATGCCATCCAATGACGGCACGGTCATTAAACTGGTGTTTCCGCCCTTGACCGAAGAAAAACGCCTGTCCCTGGTTAAAGTCCTCAAGGAAAAATTCGAAGAATCACGCATCAAATTCCGTCAACAGCGCGACGGCGTACGTAAGCAAATTCAGGACCTCTTGGAAAAGAAAGAAATAAACGAAGACGAACTCTATGATCTCAATGAAGCGCTTCAGAAACAGGTTGACGAATTCAACAAAACCATCGACACCGTCTCCGAAAAAAAAGAAAAAGAAATCATGACAATATAAAGCAAACAACAAAGAGCAAAATGCAAAATGATAAAGAAAGATTTAAAAAGGAATTTATCGAAAGGCTCATCGGTTTTTCCATATCAGTTATAGAATGTACAAACAGAATAGATAAGGGTAATCTTTGGCCTGTAAAAGATCAGCTTATTCGGAGCGCTACTTCTATAGGAGCGAATGTCGTAGAAGCGCAAGCTTCAAGCTCCAAGAAAGATTTCGTTCATTTTTTCGAAATCGCCTTAAAATCCGCCAACGAAACTCTATACTGGTTGACGATTCTAGAGAGGGTAGAACAATCGGTTGTAGCTGAAACCAGATTACTTAAGGAAAGAGGCCAAGAAATAGCAAATATTATCGCCAAGAGCATCCTTACATTAAAAGGAAAGTAATTTTGCATTTTACTTTATTATTTTGATTTTTGCTATTTAATCTTTAATCTATGATTGCCGTTGCTATCTCCATCCTCATATTGAGTTTCCTTGTGCTCATTCACGAACTGGGTCATTTTTTTGTTGCGAAAAAATCGGGAGTTTTGATTGAAGAGTTCGGGGGGCAAGGAAATCGGCGAAACAATATATGCCGTAAACGCACTGCCATTGGGCGGCTTCGTGCGCTTGCACGGGGAACAGGGAGAAATTCCGAAAACGGAAAAAGAAGACGAAAATAAAAACAGGGGGTTGTACGCGCAAAAACCGTTAAAACGCATCTTGATTCTGGGAGCTGGGATTACCCTTAATTTTTTGCTTGGATTCGTGATTATCTGGGGGCTCTTCATTGCAGGTCACGATATTGCGGTTACCGACAATAACACCAACGTAACCGACCGGCGTGTAGTCATTATCAGTATTGCCAAACAGTCTCCCGCCGAAACAGGCGGATTACTCCCCAATGATATCGTTAAAAATGTAACTAATGAAGCGCAAAAAATCATAATCCAAACCACGGATCAATTCACTAATCTCATGAAAGAATGGAGCGGTGCGGAACTACGGATTGCAATTGAGCGTCAAAATAAACCAATGACTATAACCGTTACCCCACGCCCGAATCCTCCCGAAGGGCAGGGGCAGTTGGGGGTCGGTCTCATGGAAATCGGCAGGGTACAATACGGATTCTTTAAAGCGGGGTGGGAAGCATTCAAGGCCTCGTGTCGCACCTCGATTTACATGTTCCAGGCGATCGGCAGCCTATTCAAAAGACTGTTCACCAGCGGTGACCTGACGGGATTTTCCGGCCCGGTAGGAATCGTGAAATATGCCAGCACCGCAGTCGGCACCAGCGTCAGCGCTGTTTTGAATCTTATGGCAATGATTTCCCTGAATCTGGCGGTATTCAACCTGTTCCCCTTACCGGCACTGGATGGCGGCAGAATCGCATTCGCTGTTTGGGAAGCCATCACCAAAAAACCGGTTTCACAAAAAATAGAAGGGATTATTCATACCATCGGGTTCGGACTTTTGATTCTTCTTCTGATTGTTATAACCGTGGTGGATATTAAAAAGATTATATAAAGCAAAGAGCACCCTTATTGGGGTGCTCTTGGACCTAGTTAGATCTTGCCGTTGAGGTCTTTGGCGAGCGCCAAGTGGAAACCAAGCGCGATCAGACCGAACAGGAAGACCATGGTCTTGAACACACCCACATCCGGTGCACTCTGGTAAGCGTTGGCACCGAACACTGCCATACCCGTGACGAAGGCCGCGATCGCCGGTACAAGAATCAGCCATAGCGCCGCCTTGTTGGTGAAGAGACCATAGATCACGAAGGCCGTCACGATGCATCCGGCGAAATAGAACGCACCCTTGTCGTTGAAAACAACCGGGAGAAAATACCCGGCGTACCCAACAGCAAGTGCCGCCACGCCGATGACCAGATTAAGACCAAACTTCTTGAGAAGGTTTAACATGATTCACTCCTTTGTGTAACGAACCGAATACGATACTTCCTGATATATATTATAGCACAGAAATACAATAATGTCCATTATTAATAATTTCCTTAGTGTTTATTTGATATAATAAATCAATGCTCCAATCACAACTATTCACCAGAACATCTAAAACAGCCCCAAAAGAAGAAGAGGCGATTAACGCTATTTTGCTTACGCGAGCCGGATTCGTAGACAAGCTTATGAGTGGCGTGTACACGTTTCTACCCTTGGGGCTTCGGGTAATCCACAGAATCTCGCAGATTATCCGGGAAGAAATGAACGCAGTCGGCGGACAGGAAGTTTCCATGCCGGTACTGCACCCGAAAAAGAATTGGGAGCAAACCGACCGCTGGAACAGCGTGGATATCTTGTTCAAGTTCACTTCGTATTACACCAAAACCGATCTGGTCTTGGGGCCCACTCATGAAGAAGTCGTTACCCCGCTTCTCAAAAAATTCATTTTATCCTATAAAGACCTTCCCCGGGCAGTGTTCCAGATCCAGAATAAATTCCGCGACGAGCTGCGCGCAAAATCAGGGCTTATGCGCGGCAGGGAGTTTCTGATGAAAGACATGTATTCTTTCCACGCCAGCGAAGCCGATTTGGACGAATACTACGAAAAAGCAAAAATAGCATACGAAACAATATTCAAACGGGTTGGACTCGGCAAGCAAACCGTACTCACCTATGCCTCGGGCGGAACGTTTTCCAAGTATTCCCACGAATACCAGACTATCGTGGAAACCGGTGAAGACAATGTATTCCTTTGTCAGAAATGCAATATTGCGGTCAATAAAGAAATCATCGCAGATCAATCAACATGCCCCCAGTGCGGCAATAAAGATTTAAAACCGGTCAAGGCCGCGGAAGTAGGAAATATTTTCAAATTGGGCACCAAGTTTTCTAAACCATTCGAATTTCAGTATAAAGATCAATCAGGCAGTTTGCAGGACATATGGATGGGCTGTTATGGCATCGGCATCAGCCGTTTGATGGGGGTGGTGGTGGAAGCATTCCACGACGACAAAGGCATGATATGGCCCGAATCAATCGCCCCATATCAGATTCATCTGATATGCCTTGACGACACATCGAAAACCAAATCAGATATTCTGTACCAAGAACTCCAAAAGAATCAGATCGAAGTGCTGTATGACGACCGTATGGACAAAACTCCGGGAGAAAAACTTGCGGATGCGGACCTTATCGGTATCCCGTACCGGGTAATCTTGAGCGAACGGACAGGGGATAATATAGAGATTAAAAAGAGAAGTGAATCAGATATAAAACTTATCTCCAAAAAAGAACTTTTTGTTCAAATGGGAAAATAATTCTATTTTTTACTTTTACTTTTTAATTTTTGCTTTATACCATCATGTTTATCATCAAGGCAGACGGACGCAAAGAGTTATTCAGTCAATACAAAATTATCTCTTCGCTGGAACGCATCGGGCTCAGTAAGAACGAGGCTAAGGAAATCGCCCAAACCCTGAAAATGCGCTATCGCGATACGGTTTCTTCCGATGAGATTTTTCATGCGGTCATCGCGATGCTCAAGAGCCACGACAGCGCCTTGGCCGCCAAGTACAACCTTCGCCGTGCCCTCATGCAGCTGGGGCCCGCGGGATACCCGTTCGAACAGTACATCGCGCACGTGCTCCAGGACATCGGGTATCAGACGAAAACCAATCAGATAGTCAGAGGTACCTGCGTACAGCACGAAATAGATGTCATTGCCAAAGACCAAAAACACGACTACATTATCGAGTGTAAATACCACAACACCCCTGGAGCCCGGTCGGACGTCAAAGTCGCCCTCTACTCTTGGGCGCGGTTTCAGGATATCAAACGAAAATGGGAAACGCTTCCCGAGCACCAGCACGAATATCACAATATCTGGCTCGTCACCAATACCCGCTTTACCCAGGACGCAATCGAGTACGGAAAGTGCATGGGTATGAAAATAACCGGCTGGGGCTACCCGAAGGAAGAAAGCCTGGAGCATCTCATACACAGCACTAAAGCATATCCGATCAATATTTTCCCCGATTTGGTACCTCCGTTTACCTTTGCCAAACTCTATCAGGCACGCATGCATTTAGCGAAAGACCTGTTGACGTACCCGTTAGCCGAACTTGTCAAAAAAACCAACATTAAGCATAACGAACTGTCTCTTTTAGTAACCGAAGCACAAAAACTTTGCCTATAACCTATGACTGTCCTGATTTTTGGGGCAGGGGAACTGGGAACCTGCCTGGGGAAAATACTCCAAAGAAACAACACGGTATTGTTATGGGATAAAGATCCCGGTAAGCGTAACACCGAAGAATTTTTGCCGGAGCTGATTGCAAAAAGTTCCGCGATTATTTTAGCCGTACCTTCGGTGGCGTTGCGCATTGCCCTTGAAGAAATAAAACCGTATTGCTCCGCGAAGAACTTTTTTCTGTGCTTTACCAAGGGTATGGAACAAACGGGCGCATTGGCACCGGAGATCATCGAGCAGACCATGGCTAATCCGTATGTGCTTATTGCCGGTCCTATGATTGCCGAAGAGCTCAACCAAGGTATGCCCGGGTACGCCATGTGCGCCGGAGATCAAGAAGTGTATCAAAAAACACTGGAACTGTTCCGTGATACGAATATTCATTGCGAATACACACAAGACACAAAAAGTGTTGCCTGGTGCAGCGTACTCAAAAACGTGTACGCAGTATGCATGGGCATGATTGACGGACTCGCATTGCCGGGTAACGCCAAAGGGTACGTACTGGGAAAAATTCTAGAGGAATGGAGCACGCTTTCGCACGGACTTGGGGTGGATCCCGGAATCGTGTGGGGAACCTCCGGTATATCCGACTTCCTTGCCACAAGTTTTAGTACCGGGTCGCACAACCGCGCAACCGGAGAAAAGATAATCAAAGGTGAAATTGTCGAATCGGAAGGGACGCGGTCACTCCGGGGCCTCATACCTTTGCTCCAAAAAACAAATATCACTATTCCTCCTATTCTCAACGCCATTAACGCCATCGTCTCCCAGAAGGCAAATCCAACAGAAACCATGCAAAAAATAATGCAAACACCATGAACTCTTTAACGTTTCCCGTTGTGATTGCCGCCGCTTTTTTGGACAGCATCAACCCCTGCGCGATTTCGGTTTTACTGATATCGCTGGGGTTCATTGTGGGGGTGGGATACAGCGCAAAATACGTCCGCTACATCGGCATGGCGTATGTCTGCGGTGCCTATCTCGGGTACCTTTCAATCGGCCTGGGAGTTCTCAAGGCCCTGACTCTCTTTTCGATTCCCAATCTCTTCGGGAAAATCGCCGCACTGCTTTTCCTGTTGTGGGGAATCCTGGAATTCGTAAAAATCCTCTTCCCGCAATTCAACATATTCAAAATTCCGCGTTTTTCCCACGCGTACCTGGCGCGCTTTATGCAAAAGGGAAGCATCCCAGCGAGTTTTATGACCGGTATCCTCGTTTCCCTATTCGAATTCCCGTGTACGGGCGGACCCTATTTTTCCATTCTCGCGCTCCTGCGCCAGCAACACACGTTCGTTTCGGGCCTGGGTTACCTCCTCTTGTACAATGTTATTTTCGTATTACCCTTGATTCTTATCGTGGCCATGGCTGGCAATAAATCACTTACCGGAAAAATAGAAATTTGGCGCAAACAAAACAACAGGAATTTTTCCGTTATCTCGGGCACTACATTCATCGCTCTTGGCATTGTCCTGTTCCTGTTTGCATGAAAAGCAAACGCCCCTTCCGAAGAAGGGGCTTGCATAATAAAGAACTGATGATTCCTGGTGGTGGCGATCTGGCCCGGAGTAAAGATCACCACCACCATCAAGCCGACTCGGCTCAGAAAGCGATAAATCCCGGGCTGATTCACTATAACACCCATGCAGTTGCCGTCAAGATGTTTATATTCCGTGATATAATATGAATCTATGATCCAAAATATTGACGAATTCCTAGAGAAAATCAAACAAACCCAGCACGGTAACCTTGCCGATCTCTCAACCGAAGAAGATCTTGCCTTGGCAGTCATGAACCTCATCAACCTTGAAGAACATTTCTTCTTCACGGGCGCGAAAACGCAAAAAAACGAATACTATGACCTTATCAACGGGGTCCGTGAAACCCGGAAAGCACTTATGCTGAAACTCATTCCCCACAAACCCGAAGGGGAACTTTGGTGCGCTTCGAAACACCTGCTCGCAACCTCTATGCGTCTTATGGAAACAGGCACCAAACTGCAAACGCAGCAAAAAAACAAAGAAGCGTACGGAATGTTTTCCCTTGCCTACGAAGTATATAATCTGTTCTGGAAAATAAAACTGGGTATGATGGCGCCGCCCGGAAGCGAAGAGAAAATAGGAGATGAAAAAACTCTTTCCTCAAAAGAACAGGTTGACGAACTCATGAAGCAGTTAATCGACTGCTGCAAAGAATAAAATAATGAAGTCCTGCTGAAGTTTTACACAACGGCGAAAAAAATACTATGATTCGCGCGCAAAGATACATTGTCTGGTTCATTAGCGCCACATTGGTTGCGGTCGCCGTGTTTTACGCCGTTAAAGTGTTCCGCAAGACGGATACCGGTCTGGATCCAGAAATTGCGGCCTGCCTTAAGAGCAAAGGTCTTAAATTTTACGGAACCTACTCGTGCTCTAATTGTCTTGAACAAAAGAAAATATTGGGAGGCTACCTGAAATCCGTGCTTTATATCGAGTGCACCCAGAATCCGGTTCTGTGCGAAAATGCGAATATCAAACGGGTGCCAACCTGGGAATTTCTGGACGGATCGCGTCACGAAGGGGTTCTGCAAATAAACGATCTGTTGAGCCGGATCGAATGTGCCTCGACGTCTCAACCTATAATTTCTCCTGTACCAACTTTATAATCCACAATGCCTCGCATCATTAAAAATGCTTCGCAACTTGCCGTTACTCCGCAACGGAAAACTGCGCTTGCTATTCTTGAAGCGGGATACCGGGCAATACAGATAAAAAAAATTCTCAAAACAACCGTTTTAAAAGAAGGGGGTGTTCTGAAAATCAAAGGAAAAACATACGATCTTTCCCAATACCGGCGCATAGCGGTTATCGGTATCGGGAAATGTAGCTTGGAAGCAGGGGAGTATCTTGAGAAACTCTTGGGGGATAAACTTTCCGGAGGAATTATTCTGGACACCAGGCGCGCCAATCTGAAAAAATTGATATCGGTTAAAGGCGATCACCCTCTGCCTTCCGTAAAGAATATCGCATATACGAAAAAGATTCTTAGTTACCTTGATATCTTGAACCCCTCCGAAGATCTGGTTATTTTTGTTGTTTCGGGTGGTGGGTCGAGTCTGTTTTGTATGCCCGAAGGTATTGCCTTATCCGATTACACCAAACTCACCGCTGATCTTCATAAAAGCGGGGCAACCATCCATGAATTGAACTGCGTACGCAAACACCTGGAAAGCATCAAGGGCGGGAAAATGGCAAAACTCCTGTGGCCGCTTGAAACCATTGTCCTGTATTTTTCCGATGTACTGTCAACAACAGATAATAAAAATCTTAAAACAATAGCCTCTGGCCCCTTGTACCGGGACACAACCACCAACACCCAGGCGAAACAAATCCTGAAAAAATACAGACTATGGGAAAAGTATAAGGGTAGAATAAAAATGTTCTCGGAGACCCCTAAGGTCAAAAAGAATTTTTCCCATGTTCATCATCATCTGCTCCTCACCAACAGCACCGCTCTTTTGGCAATGGCAAAGACCGCTTCATCCATGGAACTTCGTCCCAAAATACTTACTGCCGCATTCGAGTCCAGGGCGCGTGATGCTTTCGTAAAAATACGAAATGCTTCCCGGGCATATCCTCGGAGCAATCTCTTTTTAGCGGGCGGTGAAACAACAGTGAAAGTGGAAGGAAGGGGGAGGGGCGGGAGAAACCAGGAAGCGGTCCTTGGGGCGCTTGAAAGAATCGCAAAAAACGAACTTTTCGTTTCGACTGCCTCGGATGGCATTGATTTCACCCTTCACGCTGGGGCGATTGCGGACAATACCACAAAAAGAAAAGCAATAAAGAAGAATCTCGATAGCTCCGCGTACCTTGCAGAAAACGACTCTTATACTTTCTTCAAAAAGACAGGAGACTATATAAAAACCGGTAAAACCGGAAGTAATATCGCGGATCTTTTGCTATACTATAAAAAATAAATAAACCTATGGAAACAAAGGTTAAGAAAATTCTCGACATATTATTTTGGGTTCTTGTTGGGGCATGGTATATCCCCATTATTTTTGCGGGGTACGGGGAAGGCTTGAACTGCAGCGGCGTCTTGCCCAACGGAACCACAATAGACGGGTTCTGTTCCGGCGTATATTTCCGTGAACATTGGTGGCTCATTCTTATCCGCACAGCATGCATTGCTGCCGCGATTTTCGGTCTCATAAAAATCAAACAAAATCA
>Ga0076288_114_pt1 | contig 11775 bp, 10 predicted proteins | sample RifGroF2_FD_67975 | JGI IMG/M metagenome (GOLD analysis project Ga0076288, IMG submission 67975) | Parcubacteria bacterium GW2011_GWF2_46_8 | reverse complement strand
GGCACTGACTGCCGGTGTTTTCGGTTCGGGAGGAATATTTTCAAAGATATTTTCCGGACAAAGCATTGTTGAAACAAAGAGCAACAGGGTGGCGGAGTTTGATTGGAGCAACTTTATGTTTAAGGTACTGCCCAGGAAAGTAAGGAATGTAGGAGCAAAGCCAGGACCGTCAGGCCCTGGAACTAATTGCAGCCAAGCCCCGCAAACAAAACCAACACCTGAACAAATTACCTGGAGCCCTGCCCACGATTATGCCTTTCCCATGTCAGGTTTCTTCCCTAATGTCACATGTAGTCATTGGGATTGTACGAAAGCAACCGATATTTCCACCGGGGCAACGTGGGGAAGTGGACTGCTATACTTCAGGCCGATTGTAGCATACACAACCGGCACAGTGACGTACGCCCGGGATGTCGCGCCACCCGGTAATCCTGGAGGAAAAATATTATACATTGCGGGTGATAGTGACGGGAAATTCTATTATTACGCGCACATGTGTAAAGTGTACGTAACCTCGGGAACCCATGTGACAGTCGGTGAAGTCCTTGGTGTCACGGGTAACACCGGGTTAAACGCAGGAGCGATTGAGCATCTACACTTCGGAGTTGCGTATAATACCCCAGTAGACCGTTTATTACTAGTCAATACAGGGGCAGCAAGCATTTGCGCTTCCGAAGATCTAGGATCACATTTCGGTAGCATCCAACAGGCTTGCGCAGGAAGATTCTGTACTGCAACCTGTCCCTAAATAATTTACAAAAATATGTCAAAAAATAAAAAAAATATTCTGTTTATAATAATAGGTTTGTCACTTATTGTTATCGGTGGCTGGATTTATTTTTTCTTCATAAAAAATGAGGGTGAGGGAGGACCAATCGTTATAATCGATACAGTAAGTCCATCAACACAGCCAACTCAGACACCCCCTTCACCTCAACCAACCTATACACAGGGGACTCAACGGTTCGATCTCCTTTCCGCGGAATCACTTTTAGGACCAACCGTAAATACGACATCAATTTTATTTTTCGATAGGACCAAGGGGACTTTCCAGTCCTTGCTATTATCTCTGGGAAATAAAAAGGCTACCGCAATCTCTGAAACTAAGTTCGAAGGAAATTCAATAAAATACATTGAGTGGTCCCTAGACAAAACCGCAGTCATTATCCGACATACAGACTATAACCAAACGACTATATTTTCTGTTTACAAAATACCGCAAAACCTATTATACACCCTTCCTGATTATGTTTTAGCGGCGACATGGTCTCCTGATGGAAAAAAAATTGCTGTATACCGTGTAGATCGGGCTAAAAATAGATACCTAATAAGCACTATGGATCCCGATGGATCGAATGTAAAAGAGCTCCTCAATATCCATATCAGTAATATAGAACTAATGTGGCCGTCCATGGATACGCTCTATTTTTACGATAAACCAATGCAATCTAAGGCAATCGACGGTTTATTCAAATACTCGTTTCCCACTAAGCAATTAGGGCCTCTCAACATTTTTTCCCTCGCGTTCGGTGAAGATAATTCAAGTTCATTTCACGGGATAACTCTTTTCCCGTCTCCTGACGGAAAAATAATCTTCTTCTCGTATACCAACCTATCAGGAACTTCGCTTCTTTCTGGAATCGTCAATCCTTCAGCTATTAATGAGGAGGCATACCTTATCGATGTCCCATTTTCGTCATTGCCACAAAAATGTTCGTGGGCCAAAACCGGCGAAACAATTTATTGTGCCTATTCTGATGAGTTCCGTAATAGTAATAAAGTTGTTCCATTTGATTATTGGAATGGTAGCCTGTCAACAAACGACTCTTTTGCCAGGTTCAACTGGAAAACTGGGGAACTGAAGGTATATGCCGAAAAAACTGGTTTTGACGCAACCGATGTCAGTGTCAGTCCTGATGAGAGCTTCCTTATCTTTATAAATCGCAAAGATATGAACTTGTTTTGATCTTATTTATATCTTAAAAGAGAAGTGTTAACACTTCTCTTTTAAGATATTCATTATCGCCTTGTCGCCGAATCTTGATCTATAACGGCTTAACCACCACGCAACGGTTCGGATGTTCTCCTTCGCTTTCCGTGTGAACATCCGGTCTCAAGGCAAGCTCTGCATGGATAACCCGGCGCTCATAAGAACTCATGGGACAAAGTTTGACCGATTGCTTCATGACAATGGCACGCTTCGCCGCCTGCCGCGCCATTTCTTTCAATCGTTCTTCGTGCTGAAAACGATAATTATTGATATCCACGATAACCCGTTTGCGCTCTTCGGTAAGTAAAGATAAATGTTTTTGCAACACTTCTTCCCAGGCGAAAAGAACTTCTCCGTTCTGGCCGATAATCAGGCCCGCATATTCGACAAAAACATCAACTCGCATTATGTCTCCGTCTTCACGGATAGTGACTTCTTTCGCAGGGAATCCCGCTATCTCGAACAGTTGCCTGGTAAATTCTTTCATTTGCTCCATAAGGAATTATGCGTTATGTTTCAATTGTTTTTGAATATACCATTGCTGAGCCACGGAAACAATCGAAGAGACAGACCAATATAAAGAAAGAACTGATGGGAAAGAACGGAAAATAACAAATGTTAGAACAGGAGAAAGGTATGCGGTTAGGCGCGAAGCGCGAACCGTCGCATCCTGGGTTTTTGTTTGAGGAATGCTCTTTAAAGAGAAAAACACCTGGACAAACTGTAATAACGACGCGCATACGGTTGCAAGAAAGAATGGTTGTAAAAGGTCGAACATGCCCAAAAACGTATGGTTCATATTTGGAGACACGGGAATCCAGGGATACACCAGATGACCGAATGAAACGGAAAAAAGCTGAAATACCTTATATACCGCTAAGAGGATAGGAAGTTGTATGAACAAAGAAATCACTCCTGAAAACGGATTAAATTTGTTCTGCTTATAAAGCTTCATGAGCTCCGCAACCTGCGTTTGCTTATCGTCTTTGTACTTTTTTTGTACCGCCTCGATTTCCGGTTGAAGTTTGCTCATGACGAGCTGAGATCGGATGGACTTCGAAAAAAGCGGCCAAAGCAACACCCGTACCAGCAGTGTAAATAAAATAACCACTATACCAAAATCGTGTCCGGGAATATGGGCGTATAAAAAAAGAAATGTGTTAAAAAGTGGTTTTACCAGGAGTGTTTCAAGCATATTTTATACAAATGGCGCTTTATGCGCTGTAGCGACAATGGCGTCTATCACCGGACGTTCCCATCTTTGATAGTCTAAGGGAATGGAAGGCTTTGTCCGTAACCTTATGAGAAACTCGTACCCTAAAGGAATACGGTAAATGTTATGACGCACAATTTCGCGCATAATCCGTTTCCAGCGGTTGCGATTTACCGCGGAAAATGAGGGAAACTTTTTGATCAGAAAACTACACCGCATTTCCTCCTCGGCAATACGGATCGCCTTTACCTCTATGTCCCCGGACACGATTGCATGTCTGCTGCGCATAAGGTACGCGATATCGCGAGAAGATTGAATCCGCGCCATGCGAAATATATTAAACAGAAACCTTTTTGCGACCCTTTTGACGCCTTCGCTGGATAACCCGCCTCCCTCCGGGGCTTCGTTGTTTTTTGAGAAACCCGTGAGTTCGCGATCGTTTCCGTTTACTTGGTTGGTAGGTGATTGACATGCTGCGCTTCTGTTTACACAATTATTTTCTCGTGTGTATACTGTACCATTTCCTTAAGGTTCCCGTCAATTAATACGTAAGGAGAATGGTCTCATACACACATTATCAACATATTACCCACAATGCATAGGATAATTTTTTGCCCTTCACTCCTTTGTTCGGTACAATACAGCACAGATAATATCACGAACGTATGGACGCGCAGAAATTGTGGCAAGCAACACTTTCGGAAATAGAACTTATTCTTTCCAAGGCGAGTTTTAATACCTGGTTCAAGACAACGTGTATCACTAAACATGAAGGTCACTCGGTCACCGTCGGGTGCACCAACAACTTCACGAAAGAATGGCTCGAAAATAAATATCATAAAATCGTATTGAAAGCGTTACGGACCCTGGATCCGAACATAAAATTTGTGGAATATATTATTACCACAAACCCTTCCTTAAAGCCAAGTCAAAAGAAATCATCGGCTCCATTGTTTGAAACAATCCCTGTCGAAAACCAACTCGAACTCGGAGGATACGCGGTTGACCGGGATACCGGACTGAATGCACGGTACACGTTCGAGAGTTTTGTCGTGGGATCACATAATGAACTCGCCCATGCGGCCGCGCTCGCTGTAACCGAAAAACCGGGTGCGCAATATAACCCTCTTTTTATTTATGGCGGGGTAGGGCTCGGGAAAACACACCTCCTGCAGGCAATCGGCCATACGGTATATGAAAACTCGAAAAAGAAGAAAAAAATAACCTATATTACGTCGCAAAAATTCACCGAAGATATTGTCACCGCTATCCGCAGGGAAACCATTGACGATCTAAAAAAGGGGTTCCGTGCCACCGATATTCTTCTCATTGACGACATCCAATTTATCGCAGGGAAGGATAAAACTCAGGAAGAATTATTCCACATTTTCAACACCCTCTACCAGAACAACAAACAGATTGTTTTCACTTCCGACAGGCCCCCAAAGGCCATTTCTTCGATCGAAGACCGCCTCCGCTCACGATTCGAAGGCGGTATGATCGTAGATATCGGTATACCGGATTACGAAACCCGTATCGCGATTATTAAGACAAAATTGCAGCACATCGGCGTATCCCTTAATGACGAAATTGTCGGGCGTATTGCCACGAATGCCCAGCGCAACATCCGGGAGCTTGAAGGAACTCTTAACCGGATTTTGGCATACGTGAAAGTCCGCCAAACCACCCCAACCGCCAAGGAAATCGACCAACTTTTGGAGGATATCGCGCGACCACACACGAAACATATTACTCCTAAGCAAGTTATGAAAATTGTGGGCGATTTTTATGACCTCGATGAGGCACATATGATGAAAAAATCGCGGTCCAAGGAGCTGGTTAAACCGCGCCAAATCATCATGTACTTCCTCCGAGATATTCTGAAAATGTCGTATCCCAATATTGGAGAAAAAATGGGAGGGAAAGATCATACCACCGTCATCCATGCTTGTGAAAAAATAGAACGGGAACTTTCCTACAACACCACCCTTTCACAAGAAATCGCAACCATTAAAGAACGCATCCTCCGTGTTGATTAAGTGTGTACAAGGTGCGCCTTCGCGGCGACTATCTTTAAATTAAATGATAAAAATATAAATAAAATAAATTATACCCATGGTAAATACCAACTTTATCCACATATTTTCCTCGCCGGAAAATGAAAAAAGAGCTTATTGCACCTATACTTTAAAGAGTTATCCACTGAAAAACCTTTCCTTAATAACAATAATTTTTTAAATATTTAATTTATATAATACTACGGTTATGAAATTTCTTGTTCTGGTAGAAAACTTACGAAAAGCATTATCTTTAGTCGAACATGCTTTAGGGAAGAATGCTCATCTTCCTATTTTAGAATCATTTTGTATTGTCGCAAAAGGAAGCACGGTTAGTATTTCCGCGACAAATCTCGAAATTGGCATGGTTACTTCTTGCTCCGCCAAAATAGAGAAAGAAGGAACGGCGGCAGTCGCGGCGCGACCGCTTTTGAATTTTTTACAACAATTGAATGAAGCGAAAGTCACGATAGAGCAAAAAGAGAAAACGGTTCTCGTGACATCCGATTCATACACGGCTTCCCTGCAAACCTACGAAATCGAAGAATTTCCCCTTATCCCTGTGGTAAAAGGAACAGATCATGTTCAAATAGAGAGCAGCCTTTTTGCCCATGCGTGCGAACAAGTCTCGTTCGCGAGCAGCACTTCCGATTTCCGTCCGGAGCTGAATAGCGTATGTATTCGCACGGACCCTCAGGACGGAATCAGGTTTGTCGGGACCGATACTTTTCGTCTTGCCGAAAAATATATCGCTACCAAAGAGTGTCTTCGTATCCCCGAAGCGAAGCAAAGCCTTCTTGTTCCACTCCGAACCATACAAGAGGTGACCCGTATCGCGAAAGAAAAACTCGAGCCGCTTACGATCTTGAGTGATCCCACACAGGCTTCGTTCGAGTGGAGCGATACCCGGATGGTTTCCCGTTTGGTGGAAGGAGAATTCCCTGAATACAGCTCGGTTATTCCCTCAACATTCAAAATAGAAACACTTATTTCACATCCGAAGTTCTTGGAAGCCCTTAAGGTGAGCGGCGTGTTCAGTTCACGGCTCCACGATGTTCGTTTTTCCTTTGATCCCAAAGAAAAGACTATCACAATCCTTGCCACAGATGCGCTTGCCGGGGAAAACCGTGCCAATTTCCGCGTTGACAAATGTAAAGGAGAGTCGCTTGAAGCATCATTCAACTACAGGTATCTGATTGATGCTCTTGGGGCACTGAACCCGAAGAGTAAAATTATATTCAACGTGTCCGATACCGACCGTCCTGCGTTGATCCAAGAAGAAGGGGACGGGACTTATTTCTGCATTATCATGCCCTTAAGGGTATAACCAGGCGTTATTCCCCTATGAATTCTTTTGAAGCTTCTATTCTGTCACCGTCTTCATCAATGGCCCGGATAAGAATGGTATTTTTTGTTTGAATATTTGACGGCACGAAGAAAATAGAATACATGTTTTCTTGGGATCCGGGAAAAGTGTATACTAAGGATCCATTGAAAAAGAAAGAGACTTCTTGTATCGGTGTTGTCGATTGTACGGATGCGGTAATCTGAAGGGCAGTGTGTTTTTTGATTATCCGGTATTCTTGGGGTTCTCGGATTACTACGGAAGGCCTGGTAAAGATCGGTTGGACAGGAGTGGATACAGATGACCCCACATGTAGGGTAGCCCATTGACTGACCCCGTATTCCCACAGATTGAATTGCGGATCCTGATAAGGATTTGCGGGAGGCGCTCCTTGAGGGTTGTTTTTATCGACCCAGTAGAGGATAGAATGTATTTGCGGTCCTGTTGGGGTAGGGATAATGTACTCCCCTTTTAAAATTGGTTTTTCCGGAACGGGTATACTCGGACTCGCGAACATTTGTTTTTCAAAAAGCGGGAGGGCTTGTTTCATGAAATCGTTCCAGATCGGAGCGGCCGCCATTCCCCCTGCTCCTCCGCGCTGCATCGGAGAGTAATCATTATTACCAACCCATACACCAGCTACAAGCGTTGGAGAAAATCCGATAGTCCAGGCATCCCGATAATCTTGGCTTGTTCCGGTCTTTGCTGCGACCGTGTAACCAGGGACAGTCAAAGGTCCCTGGGCAGTAAAGGTTGGAACCCTACTTTCGTCATCGGAAAGAACATTATTGAGAATACGTACTATTGACGCCTCAAATACCCGTTGCCCCTTGGGGTTAGCTTCAAAAATAACTTTTCCTTGATTATCCTTTATGGAAAGGATGGGAATCTGAGCGTGGTGCATGCCTTCTTGGGCAAAAACACTGTATGCCTGTACCATATCAACAAGTTTAATCCCGCCCCCTCCCAAGATAAGAGAAAGACCGTAATGGGATGGACCTTGGGTTAAAGTGGAGATGCCGAATGATTGGGCAATTTTGATGGCGTCTTGGATCCCGACCAGGTAAAGAAGTTTTACAGACGGAATATTCAATGATTGTTGGAGTGATTGGCGTAAACTTACGGGTCCGCGCAGCTGCCCGTCGTAATTTTGAGGATGGTAACAATCGTCGGGGTTTATCTCGGGATGAGGGGTCCCGTCGGTGTTGCAATTCGTGTTAAATTCGGTAAAAACATCGAATAACACCGTGTCAGGAGAATATCCTTTTTCAAACGCTTTAAGATATACGAAGGGTTTGAAACTTGATCCCGGCTGTCGCACCTGGAGAGAGACGTTTACATTTCCGTTTTTTTCGACATCGAAATAATCGCGCGATCCAACCATGGCGATAATTCGACCATTAGTCGGGTCTTGGGCAACCAGGGCGGCATTATACGCGTGCCAATTGGCGTCGTTGCGCGCCGCACCGTCACGGACCGCTTGTTCGGCGATTTCCTGAAGCTTCATGTCCAAGGAAGTGATTACTTGAAGCCCCCCTGTTTCGATATATTGTTCATCGAACATTTCTGCCAAAAGCGATTTCACATACATCACGAAGTGAGGAGCTTTTATAGTCGCTCGTTGTTTCGAGAAGTTGATGGTTTCTGCAATCGTGCGGTCCGCTTCTTCTTGAGAAATCCATTTAAGATCTTTCATACGGTTAAGGATATATTCTTGTCGTGACTTCAACTCTTTTGTGTGTGTCCCGTACGGAGAAAGATATGATGGCCGCTTAATAAGCGCGGCAAGGGTGGCGGACTCCGCTAAAGTAAGGTCTCGGGAAGATTTGTTGAAAAATGTTTGGCTTGCCGCATCAATACCGTATACATTCGATCCGTAAGGTATTTGATTAAGGTAAAACTCTAAAATTTGATCTTTGGTATATCGTTGTTCGAATTTTATTGCCAGGAAAAGTTCTTTAACTTTTCTAGTAATGGTTCGTTCAGGCGTAAGGAAAGAATTTTTGACAAGCTGTTGGGTAATAGTGGACCCTCCTTGAACCACTTCCCATGGGCGTGTGATATTATGGAGAACTGCCCTGATAATCCCCTTGATATCGAATGCGGGATGCTCGTAGAATCCGGCATCTTCTGCGACAAGGGTTGTCTTTTTTACTGTTTCAGGGATATCGGAAAAAGAAACAATGGTTCTTTTTTCCAGGCTATGAATGTCATATAAAAGCACTGTCCCTGTTTTATCCCAGATCTTCGTTGATTGGTTGATGGTTCGGGAGCTGAACTGAGAAGGATCAGGCAGGGTTTGTATGATAAAAACAATCCAGACCGCTCCCAATAAGACAGCAATCCCTATCCCCGCAGCCACAGACCGTCCCAAACGTCCCCTTAATAATAAAAGTAAACTCGTTTTTTTCTTGGGTTTACGGGTATTATTCTGCGTTTTTATGGCGTGGGTCCGTCGCAGGGGAATAATTGACTTTTTTCTGAATCGTCGTACCATAGAAGCATGAAGTATTTCAGTATATACTATTATACGATGAATGTATGAATGCCGCATAGACCGCGAGATTTTATGTTTCCCTGTCTTATGCGCAGGGTTTTTTGATAAATATAACGAATTAAGAAATTTATGGGTGAAAGATTGTTGTTAGGCAAAATAGAAGAGCTTTTAACGCGTGGGATCGTGAACATTATTCCGGGCAAAATAGAGCTCGAATCAGCTTTGCGTTCCGGGAAAAAATTGAATGTTTACCTGGGTATCGACCCGACGGCAACCAGGATTCATCTTGGCCATGCCGTTAATCTTCGCAAACTTCAGGCATTCATCGAGCTTGGTCATCACGTCACGTTTTTGATCGGTGATTTTACTGCACGGGTCGGAGATAATTCGGACAAGGAATCTGAACGGCCACTCCTCACCAAACAAGAGATTGAGGCTAACTTTCAAACATACAAGGAGCAAGCCGAGAAAATCCTTGATTTTTCAAAAGCAGAACTCCATTACAATAGCGAATGGCTTTCCCCTTTAAGTTTTGCCGACGTACTTCAATTATGCCAGCAATTTTCGTTAAACGATTACCTTTCCAGAGAAATAATGAAGAAAAAGATGGAAACAGGGGTTTCGATTAGATTGGACGAGGTATTGTATCCCATTATGCAAGGATATGATTCATTTCATATGGATACCGACGTACAGATTGGCGCGGCCGATCAAACATTTAATATGCAGGCAGGCCGTGTTCTCCAAAAACGCTTACACAACAAGGAATCCTTTATCTTGGTGAATGATTACCTTATAGGTACGGACGGCAGGAAAATGAGCAAAAGCTGGGGGAACGCAGTGTGGCTTTCCGACAGTCCTGAAGAAATGTTCGGTAAAATCATGTCCCTTAAAGACGAGCTCATTGAGCAGTATTTTATCTTAGGAACAAGTACCGATTTAAAAGAAATAGGCGCGGTTCGCGATCGGTTGATCAAAGGAGAAAACCCGATGGTCTTAAAGAAGGAATTGGCTTGTGCGGTGGTGACCGAGTTTCACGGTAAAATTGCTGCTCATGATGCTCAGGAACAGTTTGAAAAACAATTTCAGGAAAAGACTACTCAAGGAGTAAATATTCCTGAAGTATGTTTTGATAAACATGAGAGAGGTTTATATTTACGTGACGAGTTTTTAGTAAAGATGGGCCTTGCTTCTAGTAAGTCTGAGGCGCGCATTTTTATCTTAAAAGGTGGGACCATCTCTAGTGCGGCAGAGAAGTTAACGGGACCGAATAATAGCGTGTCCATACGACTTGCCACGTTTCCCGATGATACGCACTATCCGCAAGATGACGGTGATGTCTTTAAAGTGGGTCGTAAAATTAGGAAGGTAAGACTCAAGTAAACACAACAAAAACCGCCCTTGGGGGCGTTTTTGTTTATTAATCTTACAAAGCTTCTTCTATTCGTTTTTCTTGTTGTGAATCTGGGTTTTCCGCTTTTTCGTCCGCTCGCGGGAATCCGGTTATATCTTCAAGCTCTATTTCCTGCGGTTCCAAGGGTTTTTCGTCCTTGTCTTTTTTAGAAGGTATAGCTCTGTCGGGAACAGAGGCGTTTTCATCTTCTTCACTTAAGAGAAACGGAGCGAGAAGCGGTAGCGTGATGAAATCAAGGAAGTTCAAAGAGGTAGTCATATTATAGTTATAATTAACCTGTGTCTGTTGTACCAGATTTTCTAGCCTTGTCAATTATTGCGTTTCCCCGGAAAGAGTAATACCCGGTCATCGCGATCGCCAAAGCGTCGATAGCATCCCGTGAAGTGAGTGACTTTGGTATCCCCGTGATTAGCTGAAAGACCATTTTACGCACCGCGGTTTTGTCCGCGTGTCCGTAACCGCAAATTACCTGTTTTACATTGGTCGGATGAACATCGATAATCAGTATATCAAACTGCTGTGCCATAAAAGAAAGGGCCCCGCGTATTTCACTAACCGACAGGGCGGAGCTGATGTTATGTCCAAAATAAATCCGTTCGATAGCGATAAGGATAGGTGAGTGCGCAATAGCAATATTCTGAAGTGAAGCGTGGATTTTAGAAAACAACGTTTTTTTATCCAGAATTTTAGGGATAAGAGGAATAAGAAGCCCGGCGTCGATAAAACGAAATCCTTTCTTGTCCGGGACAATGACGCCGTACCCGATGCGTTTCGTGCCAGGATCTATTCCGACAATAATTCCGGTATCAGAGAGAGGCATTAAGATGGATGTCATCGATATCTTCACATTCGTCGAGCGTTTCTACGAGACGGGTAATCGTGGATAGTTTTGATTCATCGACAATGGTAATAGGGTTATTCGTGCGGTAGTCGATATAAGATTCGAATTCAACTTTTTGCTCCAAGAGCGTTTTTTTAATTTTTTCGGCAGACTGCTTACCGCAAAGAATCGTAGTCGTTTCTGTGTTGTCTTCGATTCCGGTTGCGCCGGCGTCAATCACGAGCATAGAGAGATCCGGATGTGCTTGCCATGTGGGTGCGGGAATATCGAAACAAATGGTTTCCGTAAACATCCACTGTACTGAACCGGTTTCCGCGAGTCTCCCCGAATAATCGTTGAGAATACTCCTAATCGATCCCAGGGTGCGATTTTTATTGTCAGTAATCGCACGGATAAGAATGGCGATTCCTTCCGGGCC
>Ga0076288_108_pt5 | contig 13035 bp, 8 predicted proteins | sample RifGroF2_FD_67975 | JGI IMG/M metagenome (GOLD analysis project Ga0076288, IMG submission 67975) | Parcubacteria bacterium GW2011_GWF2_46_8 | reverse complement strand
GAGTTCGAGGTGTCGGAGGATTTGTGTTCCGTAACCGCCACGGTCGCCCCTATACCGCAGACCTATCGAGGGTCTGGAATGATGCCCAAGAAGCGGCGGAAATCCCCATCAAAAAGCGGGTGACTCTCAATCAGGGCACCCGCCATTCTTTTGCAACACAGCACCTCGATCAACTGGATTTGGTCAGACAGGTACTTGGACACAGCAACGCTCAAATGACCCGACGATATCAAGGGGTCAACGTCGGAAAACTGAAACGGATACTGCGCTGATTTGTGCTGATGCTTTTTGGGAAAAATGCCGAAAAAAGTGGCGTCCCCAACGAGATTTGAAATAGTTTAGGACTCAGCCAAATCAGCGCCTTACAGGGTGCCAATGCTGGTTTGTGCTGATACGAAAATAAAGCGTCAACGGTAAGGGGCTCATGGTTCGCCATGCAGCCCTTTTTTGCGCCCTGAGCGGATACAGCATTCACCTACTTTTGATGGTAGGAAAACACGCATTGGCATGGGGGGTACGTATGGAAATACCTAGCTTTCCAAAGATCATGCACTTGGGAGACAGATACATTCAAACCATTTTTGATGAGCCAGTAGAGATCACCGAAAAGGTAGATGGATCTCAATTCGTATTCGGGAATATCGGCGGGGAACTGTGTGTCAGGTCCAAGGGGAAAATCATGGTGGTTCAGGCCCCCGAGAAGATGTTTCAGGGAGCAGTTGACCACGTTCTTTCCGTACAAGACAAGATGGAGCCTGAAGCCGTCTACTTCGCCGAATACCTCGGCAAGCCGAAACACAATGTGCTGGCCTACAACACAACTCCAAAGCACGGGTTGGCTCTTTTCGGGATGATGAAGGGCGATGGAACATGGATCACGCAACATCAGTTCCTTGATTGGTTCGCCCGAGATCTCAGTATTGATGTCGTTCCCCTGCTCTCCCACGGCAAGATCGAGAACGTGGAGCAGGTCTTTGCCCTCATCGATCAAGAGAGCTATCTCGGAGGGCCAAAGGTTGAGGGTGTCGTGGTCAAAAACTATAAGCCCTATTTTATCGCCGATCGTCTTATCCCTGTCATGGCCGCGAAGTATGTCTCAGAGAAGTTCAAGGAGAAGCACGAAAAGAACTGGAGAGCGGAGAACACAGGCAAGGGGAAATGGGAAGTTTGCAGTCCGCAGACAGTAGGATCTTTCTCAGCTGCAGCCTACTTCTTCGCGCGGCAGCTTGTGCAGGAGAATGGTGTCCCTGTCGGCCTGATCACCTGCTCCACAATTCCCGACGTTCCGGCTCCGACGGTTCTTCGGAGAGCCGATTTTCGCATCGGCTTCGGGACCCCGACCCCTTGGCGTCGGGGCTGTTCTATGGACTCGCGACTTATTTTCATTTCCCAGTCTCCGGGTGTCGCTGAAGTAAAAATAACCTTACCGACCCGTTCAAGAAACTCATTAAACTTGAGGGGACGATTATCCAAGGCCGACGGCAACCGCCACCCGTACTGCGCCAATGTTTGTTTCCGGCTCTGATCGCCGGCGTACATACCACGGATCTGCGGTACCGCAATATGCGATTCGTCAATAATGGTCAAAAAATCTTTTGTGCCATCTTTACCTAAAAAATAGCTTAATAGAGTATCGGGGGGTTCCCCCGCCAATTTGCCGGATAAATGTCTTGAATAATTTTCGATGCCATGACAATACCCTAAAGTCTTAAGCATCTCGATGTCATACCGCGTCCTGCGCTTCAAACGCTCCGCCTCGAGCCATAATCCTTCTTTCTCAAAAAACGCCAAACGCTCGTCGAGTTCGCGTTGAATATTCTTAACCGCACTCTTGATTTCTGGTTCGGAGGTCACAAAATGCTTTGGCGGGAATATGATAATCTCCCGCAAAGTTTCGATGTTCGTTTTTGTCAAAGGGTCGATAGTGTAAAGCTCTTTCACTTTCTGGTCTTCAAGCTCGATACGATACCCGACACTACCCGATGCGGGCATACATTCAAAGATTTCCCCGCGCACCCGGAACGTACCAACGGTAACTTGGGCATTGGTACGCGAAAAATGGATGTGAACAAGCTGGCGGATCAGGTCGCCGCGGGTAATCGGCTTACCGACCTCAAGATGGATACTCGACTCAAGATAGTTCGCCGGTACTCCAAGGTTGTATATACACGAAACCGAGGCGACCACGATGACGTCACGTCGCGTCATCAAGGCCGAGGTTGCCTGGTGACGAAGTTTTTCGATTTCTTCGTTGACCATCGCCTCCTTATCGATATAGGTATCAGTATGGGGCATGTATGCCTCGGGCTGATAGTAATCGTAGTACGATACGAAATAATTAACCGAGTTTTCGGGGAAAAAATTCTTATACTCGCGGTAGAGCTGCGCGGCCAAAGCTTTGTTTGGCGCGATTACCAAAACCGGCATATCAAAATGGCTGATAACATTGGCCATCGTGAATGTTTTACCCGATCCCGTCACCCCTAAAAGAGTTTGAAAATCAAACCCCTTCTCTATGCCACGAATAAGCTTAGTAATTGCCTGCGGTTGGTCACCGGATGGTTGGAATTTAGAATGCAGTTTGAAAATACCCATAATCTCACTGCATCATAGCAGACAGAACTTAATGCGGCAAAATACAATTTCTAAGAATTTTTCTTTGTCTTCCAGCACCAATAGTCTCTGCATTCCAGCGATGTGGAGCTATCTATACTCTCACCCCACCCATTCTCGCATAGCTAGACACCAAACTGGACGGGACTGCGAGAATTACTGTCAGGCAAAGAGAAATCTTCCATCAAACAATCCTATTGCCGCCGCCAACAAACAATCGTTGTCCGGTAACCCATCTACCTTGTTCAGAAGCGAGGAAAATTACCACGTCTGCTATGTCTTCGGGTAAACCAACTCTTCTCAGGGGCGAACTTTGTGCCGCACTTGTTTCAACTTCCTTTGACATCCAACCCGTCTGAATCGGACCGGGACCGATAATATTAACTGTAATCCCGTATTTCCCCAATTCAACCGCGGCGGCCCTACTATATGCTTCTGCGGCGGCCTTGCTTGCCCCGTAAGAAATCTCTGTTGGAAAACACTCGGCCCAATCTGTACTGATGTTAATAATCCTCCCCCAATTTGCTTTCCTCGCGACATGGCGACAGGCAAATTCTGTCATCAGAAACGCGGTTGCCCTAGTATTAACAGCAAAATGTTTTTCGTACTCCTCTATAGTTATGGTATTTGAAGTTGCCCCAGTTTTTTCTTCAAAAGATTCTTGTGATTCAAAAGTATCGGGGCTGCAATATGCGGCATTGTTTATTAAAATTTCTACATGGCCAAAAGCCCTCTCGGCTTCATTAAAAAGCTTCGCAAACACCGATGTATCAGTTAAATCTGCTTCTAAGGCTATTGCCTCCCCGCCTGCTTCACGTATTTCGTTAATAACCTTATCTGCTGTCTGGCCTTGGTTTTTTACATATTCAGATTCGTGCCATTTGTCGCTATTGGAAAACCTTAAATAAGTAAGAAAAACCTTAACTCCATGCTTAGCAAGGGCTTTAGCAATTGCCGCGCCAATGCCATGATTGGCTCCTGTAACCAAAGCAACTTTATTGTTTAAGAGTGGGTCAATCATTTATGTTTTAGTATATCACACCCTTTACAACGTGTTTCAAAAAAGAAACATTAAGAAAGATTTATTGTGGATGGTGATTTCCGCAACCCGCTATCCACCTCCAGAAGTAGGGCAGTTTATATGTTTTGAATAGTTCTCGCAGTCCCCAGTACTTCCGCAAAGTAAAAATCGCGTATTCGTAGGGATAATTCTCGCAGGTCAGTTCAGCTCGGTTCCCCGTATTATAGGGATGAACTGACCGAGAGTATAGATAGTTTCAAATCGCTGGAATTTGAAAACTATCGGTATCCGTATGAATACACGATTTCACGTCCCTTCTTGCCGCTGAAGCCGGGGTGATATCGGTACAGAAATAATATTGTCTGTGACTGTTCCTACAAAAACAACGGCAACAATACCAAGGTCAGGGTTGCCAGTAATTTAATCAGCACATGAAGCGATGGACCGGCCGTGTCTTTAAACGGATCGCCGACAGTGTCGCCGACAACCGTGGCCTTGTGCAGGTCAGAACCCTTGCCACCGCCATAACCGGCTTCAACGTACTTTTTCGCGTTGTCCCAGGCACCGCCGCCGTTATTCAAGATTAAGGCCAAGAGTACCCCCACAATAGTTGCCACCATGAGCATGGCGCCGACCGCTTCTGCCTTGAAAATTATACCGACAATTGCCGGAGCCAGAACCACCAAAAGTCCGGGAAGCATCATTTCCTTCAAGGCCCCACGGGTGGTAATGTCAACGCACCTGGCATAATCCGGTTTTATCTTGCCTTCCATAATTTCCGGATGTTCTTTAAACTGGCGCCGCACTTCGTTGATAATATAGTACGCGCCCCTTCCTACTGCGCGGATTGCCAATGAAGCGAACAAAAATACCAGAACTGCTCCAAGGAATCCACCCACAAAGACCTGCGGTTTTGCTAAATCAATCACGGTCAGATGCGCATCGGCAAGATATGCGGAAAAAAGCAAGAATGCCGAAAGTGCGGCCGAACCCACCGCATACCCCTTGGTCAGGGCTTTAGTGGTATTACCCACTGCGTCAAGGCGATCGATGTTTTTCTGGGTTTCCTCGTCGCTGTCCTGGGCCATCTCAATAATACCTCCCGCATTGTCAACCACCGGACCGAAATTATCCATTGCCAAAACATACCCGGCGGTCGCAAGCATACCCATGGTCGCGAGCGCAGTCCCGTACAGCCCACCATCGGGAATACCCGATAGCTTTCCCAAAAAGAAAGACCCCAAAAGCGCGGCGCTGATGGTTAAGGCCGGCATGAACGTGCTTTCCATTGCCATCGCGAATCCGGCAATGATATTGGTCGCCGCACCGGTTGAAGACGACTCGACAATAAACTTCACCGGACGATATTTATGCTCGGTATAATACTGTGTGATGAACAAAAAGGCGACCGCGGTCAATATCCCAATGATTCCACATCCCAAAAACCAAACCCAATACGAACCCAATAATAAATATGTTGCCAAACCGAATCCCAACGCGGCGATCAAAGCCGTCACATAATATCCGCGGTTCAATGACTGCATGGGGTCTTCTCCTTTTTTGACTTTTACGGAAATAATCCCTATTAAAGATGCCACCAAACCGAAGGCGCGCGCCACCAAGGGAAATAAAATTCCTCCTAAACCGAATACCGGAAACAACGCGATACCTAAAATCATGGCACCAATATTTTCCGCGGCGGTTGACTCAAAAAGATCCGCTCCGCGACCCGCGCAATCACCCACATTATCTCCTACCAGATCGGCAATTACACCGGGATTACGAATGTCATCCTCGGGAATCCCTGCTTCAACTTTCCCAACCAAATCAGCGCCGACATCGGCAGCCTTGGTATAAATTCCTCCTCCCAGCTGCGCGAACAGCGCCACTAAAGATGCACCGAACCCGAATCCCACTAATTCCAAGGGAACCTTGGTTGGATTTTGCAACCCGCCATATAAGAGAAATAGACCGGCAATGCCAACCAGGGAAAGAACCACCACCAAAATCCCAGAGACCGCACCGGCGCGTAACGCCATTTGGAGGGCTTGGTTTACGCCCTTATGTGTTGCCGCGGCAGTACGGATATTCGCCCTCACCGACATGGTCATCCCAATAAAACCGGCAATTCCCGAGGCGATCGCTCCGGCCAAGAACGCCACAGCTGTTCTGAACCCGGAACCGAAATCACCCGATCGTGAATACAGGGCGAAAAGGATTATTACAACCAATAGTGAAATAATACCGATTGCGGAATATTGCCGTTTCAAAAACGCTTCTGCGCCCTGACGAATCGCCAAGGCAATCTCCTGCTTTTTCGCGGAACCCTGATCTGCTTTAAGCACAAACCGAGCAAACAGAAATGCCGCACATAGACCGATAAAACTGATCACAAAAACAATTCCCAACATATGTTGAATAAATACTAATTAGTTAAAACGCCCCAATAGTCAGCGTGTACAGTAGTATAAAAAATCTCAATGAAAAATCAATAGTCTCCTTATGGTAAGATACTTATTATGGGACAACGTAAACATCTATCCGTCTTTACACTCGAGAATGGCATCAAGGTATTATCTTATCGTATGCCGTATCTTAAATCGATATACATAAAAGTCGGGGTTCGTGGAGGAAGGGTTTTTGAACCGAAAAATAAAAAAGGAGTTGCACACTTCACCGAACATCTTATCGGATCGGGCACTGTTTCATTCCCTACTGAACAGGAGCTCGTAGCGCACATCGAATCATTCGCAGGGTCTCATGCTTTAAGTACTAGTTTCCGTTTCATTGAAGTAGATATACATGGGCCGGCCCCTCATCTCGAAAACCTGATACGCGTACTATATGAAATTGTTTTCAAACCAATTTTTTCACCGCTCGCATTCCTTTCGGAGCGCAAGGCCATACTTAATGAACTTGCACAAAAGGAAGAAAAACCGCAAACAAAGATAAAAAGATTCTACGACCAATCCCTGGTGGTGCCACAATCGTTCTTGTCTCTCGACGCACTTTCCACACTTCATACCACAAAAAGGCTCAAACGAAAAGATCTAGTTTCTTATTGGAAAAAAATCGCCCAACCACAAAATATACACATTGTGGTTGGTGGGAATTTGGACCTGAAAGAATTACGTTTACGCCTCCAAAAAACGTTCGGGAAAGAACACAATAGATCACGAATACTCACGATGCCGAAATGCGACCAGTCTTATTTTCGTAACAAACCCATCTCCATCCAACACGTCCCGGACTATTCCCAGATTTACCTCGATGTTAATTTCCCAAGCGTAAGCATGAAACATTCCCTCGCCACACGTATGATTCAACGCTTGCTCTGTAGTATTTTAGCCGACAATCGATCTTCACGATTAAATACGCTCCTCAGGATAAAAAACGGAGTGGTTTATGATATCGGAACAGGAGGCCATGTAATGGATCAATTCGGGTACACGGGGATATATTCACGAGTTGCCAAAAACAATTTGAATAAAGTAATCGAGCTTATTCTACAAGAGCTCCGTGACTTTATCACAAGAGGTCCCACGGAACAAGAATGGGAAAACGCAAAACACTATGCCACGGATCGTGAATTGCTCAGATATGATAACCCGTGGAGCCTTCTCGATAACTTGGAGGGTAATTTCCTTTTTGAAAAACAAATTCTGTTCCCCGATGATTGGAACAGTATTCGAGCGAAATTGACGTTTCGCGATGCTTGTAAGGTCGTAAAAAAATATTGGGATGTATCTAAGATCCAACTTTGCATTCAGGGTAATATCAAAAACACCGCACAAAACAGGAAAAAATACCAAAAACTTTTAAACCGATACTTCCTGCACTAAACATCCAACTCCTTCACCTGTGTCGCCTGGGTTTGAATGAATTTCTTACGGGGCAGCACTTCGTCTCCCATCAGGATGTTGAAAAGCTTGTCTGCTTCGATCGCATCCGCAATCGCCACCTGTTTCAACCTGCGGCGGGCAGGGTCCATGGTAGTCTCCCATAACTGGCTCGGGTTCATTTCTCCTAAACCTTTATATCGCTGGAGACTTGCTCCGCTTATTTTTTCCGTCTCGTCTTCCTCTTCAATAGCCGCCTCTTCGTCCTCTGTAGACTTTTTCTCTTTTGTTTCCGATTTCATCGCAACCATTTTTTTAATCGCAATATCTTTTTCTTCGTCAGAGTACGCATATGTTACGGTTTTCCCTTTCTGAATTCGGAACAAAGGCGGCTGGGCAATGTACAGATACCCGCCGTCAATAATCGGTTGGAAGTAACGGAAAAATAAAGTAAGAAGAAGGGTCCGGATATGCATCCCGTCAACATCGGCATCGGCCATAATAATGATTTTATGATACCGAAGCTTGTCAAGGTTAAACTCGCCAGCTATGGCGGTCCCCAGGGCAATAATCAGCGACCTAATTTCCTCGTTGGCAAGCATCTTATCCATGCGCACCTTCTCGACGTTCAAAGGCTTGCCTCGCAACGGCAAAATAGCCTGGGTCCGGCGATCCCGGCCTTCTTTCGCAGAACCGCCTGCGGATGGCCCCTCTACTATAAACAACTCCGAATCCTCTGCTTGCCTGCTTTGACAATCAGCCAATCTGCCGGGAAGCGAGCTCCTTTCCAAAACACCCTTGCGTAATACCGATTCCTTGGCGGCCCTTGCCGCGACCCTGGCTTTGGCCGCAAGCATGACTTTTTCGATCATTGCTTTGGCGTCCTGCGGGTTCTTTTCCAGGTACTCCTTGAAGACCGTATTCATCAATGTTTCGACGGCCGAACGCGACTCGGGATTCCCCAACTTCGCTTTGGTCTGGCCCTCGAACTGAGGCTCACGGAGCTTGACCGAGACAATGGAAACCAACCCTTCACGGACATCGTCACCCGTCAGTCCCGCCGCATCACCGTTGTTTTTAAAAAATCCGTTCTGCTTGGCATAATCATTAAGTACCCGGGTGAGCCCCGACCTGAATCCCGTTAAATGCATCCCTCCTTCGCCGGTTCTGATATTATTGGCGAACGAAACTTCCATCGACTGCATATCATCAATATAGGTAAGCGCGACCTCGACAACCATGCCTTCTATTTCTTTCGTGCCATAGAACGGGACTTTCATTAAGGCTTCATGGCCGTCAAGAAGATAGTTAAGATACGATACGATACCCCCTTCAAAATAAAACGCATACGGAAGCGACGGCATCTTCTCATCACGCTCGTCGCGAATAACAATAAACGTATTTTTCACCAAATATGCCTGCTCCCGCAAATGATCCATAATCCGTTTGACGTCAAAATGTATTTCCGAAAAAACTTCCGGATCGGGTTCAAATGTCTGAATAGTACCCTTGTCGTCGGATTTCTGCCCCTTCTTCACCGGACCAACCGGTTTCCCTCTTTTATATTCCTGAATCCAGGCATACCCATCGCGATGAACCTCGGTTCGCATGTATGAAGACAGCGCGTTGACCACCGAGACGCCGACACCGTGAAGCCCCCCGGAAATCTTATACGATTCACCGCCGAATTTCCCTCCGGCATGAAGAGTGCACATAACTGTCTGGAGCGCCGAAACTTTTGTTTGGGCATGAATGTCGACCGGAATGCCGCGACCGTCATCAGTCACTGAAACGCGATTGTTCGGATGCAAAATAATCTCGATGCGTTTTGCATGGCCGTTGATCGCCTCGTCCAAAGAGTTGTCTACCACTTCCCAAATCAAATGATGAAGACCGTCAACTCCTGTTGATCCGATGTACATGCCCGGCCTGCGCCGCACCGGCTCGAGACCCTCGAGTACGTAAATATCCTTGGCGCTGTAAGATGGATTCCCTTGTTTGTCCTGTATTTCTGCCTGTTTTTTCGCGGATGTATTAAACATTATCGTATCTTAAACCCTTTCTTTTGTAGGACCTCGGTTATTTCCCCCACTTCCAAATCTATTTCTTTATCGGTTAAGGTAGTCTCATCCGACTGGAAAACCAAATGAGACGACATGCTCTTATTACCATCTTTTACATAGATGTCAAAAAATTCATGTCTTCTTAGCTTCCCTGAGGCGGCACCAAGAATCATTTTCTGAACACTATCAGCGTTAACACCATTGGGTACAAAATATGATATATCCCTCAGTATCGGAGGATATTTCGGGATAGGAGAAAATGGTTGAGGCGCAAGAAAGGTCCTCCCGCCAATGAGGGCTACGTAGTCAAGTTCGAAAAAGGCCACTTGTTTCTTGGAACAGTCGAGGGTATTGCGCACCCCTTGATCTACCAAACCCATATAGCCGATTTCAGATCCTGAAACTTTAATGCGCATATCGCTTTCCGGTTCTAAGAATGATTTTTGCGCATCCGGCAGGTATTCGATGTGCTCACAGCGGAATACTGATAATATCTCCTCGATTATCCCCTTCAGACGGGCGAATACCTTTTTGTCCCTGCCTACCGCAACTCCGGCAACCATTTTGGGCTGAAGAGGCAACTCATCTTTCCCATGAAACTCCTGCACCCCCTGCCGGAATACTCGGGCACATTCAAATAGCGCGAAGGAGTCAAAAAAACGTACGTTATCGCGCACATTCTTCATTATGTTCGGCGCAAGAGTAGTTTGAAGGTAGGCATACTCTGGCGCGGGAGGATTCACCATAGCCCAATCCCCATCTCCTGTTCCCAAAACCTTGTTCATGGCGGCATCACTCCATGGGTAATTCAAGACTTCGTGCATGCCACATCCAAGTGCCAAAACCTCTTTGAGCCGTTTCTCCATTTCAAACTCGATTTGATAATGAGCCGCACGGAGTAATGACCGCTGTTCTTGAGGTTTTAAATTATCGTACCCGTACATGCGGGCGATTTCTTCTATGAGATCCTCTGGGATCGTAATATCTCCTGTCGAGCGCCACCACGGAACCGTAACTGAAGAAATGTCGTCTTGGTTGGACGATACTAAAAATCCCAACCCCTCCAGGATAGATATGATGCGTTTCTGATCTATGTGTTGCCCAATCTTTCGGGTGATAAACCGATGATCAATGTCGATAACACGTTCCTTATCAATAAAATGACCTTCATCGCGAACCCCAAGAACGCGTGCCCCGGGGACCAGCTCATGTATAAGCTGTAGCGCCCTGCGCATTCCTATTTCCGCCAACCAAGGGTGCAGTGCTTTCTCGAATCGGATCGAACTTTCTGTTTTCAAATTAAGGAATTGGGATGCTCTCCTCACCTGGGGTGCGGAGAAGTTTGCCGATTCTAAAACAATCGCGTGGGTTCCATCTTGAACTCCAGTTTCAGCACCACCCATGATGCCCGCTACCGCTATCGGCTTCACGGAGTCGGCAACCACCAATACATTATCGTCAAGCTTTCTTGATACACCATCGAGTGTAGTGACAACCTCTCCTTTTTTCGCTTTACGCACCACGATGCGGGACGGTTTACCCAACAAATCCGCATCGAAGGCGTGAAGCGGCTGTCCCACCTCTACGAGAACATAATTAGTGATATCAACGATATTATTGATGGGCGCAATACCAGCCGAAACCAGAGCCTCACGAAGCCATTGAGGAGATTCCGCTACGGTTATTCCGTCTATGACAGCTCCTATGTACCGGGGACATAAATCGCCCGCTTTAAGCTCAATCGATAAATCTCCTGGAACAGAAAAATCGCCAATATTTCCATACAATGAGAATGGTTTTAAGTCGCACCCGTATAGGGCTGCGAGTTCACGCGCCATTCCATAATGTGACCATAAATCCGGACGGTTGGTAAGCGATTTATTGTCTATATGAAAGACTGCATCGCTCTCCCCGACCTCTACTGATTCCACTTCAACCGTAGATCGAGAAAGAGATTGTTTGATATCCTCGGGAGTTATCCCGCGTGGAATATCAATGTACTTTTTTATAATGTTCAGGCTCAAGCGCATATCGTTCTCTGTGATTAAAATTGCCGCAAAAACCGCAGATCTCCGGAATGCATAAGCCGGATATCGTTAATCCCGTACTTCATCATGGCCAAACGATCAAGACCGATATTAATGTAGAACCCCTGCCATTTTGCGGGATCAATGCCTCCCGCGCGCAACACATTTGGGTGGGGCGGGCCGCCCGGCATCATCTCTACCCATCCATCCCCGCACACCGAACACTTCTCCCCGCCGCACTGCAAACATTGCATATCTATTTCGAACCCTGGTTCAACGAACGGAAAAAAACCGGGACGCATACGGATGGTGACCTGCTTACCGAATACACGCTCCAGAATGGTATACACCAATACCTTCCCCCCAGAAAGGGAAATATCTTCATCCACCACAAGTGCTTCGTATTGATAGAATGTTTGCTCGTGGCCGGCGTCTGTCGACTCACTCCGAAATGCCCTTCCCGGATACACAAAACGAAATGGTGGTGTATGTGTCTGCATATACCTTACGCTTAATCCGGTAAGATGTGGTCGCAAGTCTAACTTCTTCGCCCCTTGTGATTGAGAGTTTTTCGTTTTAATCCAATACGTGTCCATGGATTCTCGCGCAGGGTGATCTGGCGGAAAATTGAGGGCATCGAAATCATACCCCTCACTTGAAATTTCTGGCCCGTCATAAACCTCAAACCCCAATAACTTGAATGCATCGTTTAAATCGTTCTTCACCCGCGTAATCGGGTGCAATGATCCAATATTTGGCCGCATGCCCGGCTGGGTGATGTCTATGGATTGAGGCACCCTTTGCTCACATAATTCCTGAAGCTCTTTACGCACCGCATTCCCCTTACTCCCCCACTCTTTCCGCTGCTCCAGCGGCATACCTGCCAGCTCCCGCAAAAAGAGCATGAGCGCAGCACTCCTGCCAAGGTGCTTTATACGCCAAGATTCCAAGCCCTCGTTGGTACGCACAGTTTCTAGCTCTTCCTGGGCGGCTCTTTGTAGTGCACCTAAATCAATCATATATTCATACTTATTTTACCATAAAAAATTGAAAAACGCCCCGCGGGCGTTTCCTTTTGAATCCAAAAATCAGCCCGCCTTATACCGATTTCTTAAAGTTAAAAAAAGAAAAAGTGAACTGATTCATATATATAGTATAAAACAATAATGTACTAAATCAAGAAAATGGTAGAAGGTAATTTTTTAATTGTTTCTTGATAAAACCTCTTCCCGAGCCGCTCTTGAGAAAACGTTCTCTACCAATGGCGTCTTGTTTGTCTCGATAGCCCTCGCAATATATAATTTCCCAATCACCTTTTTCCTTTGTGGTTTTACCACCAAGCCCGTCCTTGTGTTCTTTTATTCTCTTTTCAAGATTAGATGTATACCCGATATACCATGATTTATCACTTTGACTTTCAAGAATGTATACCCAGTACATAGTCTGTGGCCGCGTAAAGAACATAAAAAAAA
>Ga0076288_107_pt1 | contig 13972 bp, 13 predicted proteins | sample RifGroF2_FD_67975 | JGI IMG/M metagenome (GOLD analysis project Ga0076288, IMG submission 67975) | Parcubacteria bacterium GW2011_GWF2_46_8 | reverse complement strand
GTTTTCATCATTCCATTTATACTTATCAATATCCCAGATGATAGATGCGGTGGCAGGCCTTAGTTCACCGTAAAAAGCGTACGGATCGGCCTTTTGTAAAATATATCCTTCGCGCGTTTTAATCTCATATTTATAAATATCGCCCTCAACAAGCTCAGGAATAAATAATTGCCAGATACCTGAGTCTTCGCTTATTATCATTTGATGCCTGCGACCGTCCCAATTATTAAAACCTCCAATAACGCTTACACGCGCTGCGTTCGGCGCCCACACGGCAAATTGAGCGCCTTTCACTCCATCCTTCTCAATTATGTGGGCGCCCATTTTATCGTAAATGCGGTAATGCTGCGCGCGGTTGAAAAGATACTTATCGAAATCTGTCATATTCTGCGTCCAAAAAGAATAACTGTCGTTAACAAAATGTTCATTATTAAAGTAATCCTTAATTTTAAATTTATATTTAAAACGTTCATGGCGGTCCGTAATTATTGCTTCAAAAAGTCCTGATTTATGAACTTTTTTCATTTTATAAATTTTTTCAGGATCGCTGTTATCAACAACAAACATTTCAGAGGCATCAGAAAGAAATGCCCTTACTGATATGAAAGTATTTTCATCGCTTTCAATTATATGCATTCCTAAAACCGAGGCTGGATTCCGATGATTTGAATTAATAATCTGTATCCCATCGTCTATCGGTATTGTTGTAATCATAATAATCCTCCGAAAAAATTTATAAAATAAATATGCGCAATTCTGCGGAAATAAATCTTATTTATTCTATCAAAAACCATTAAAAATCGCAATAAAAAAATTTTTTTTATTTTTCGGTTGCATTTTTTTTTTATTGATATTATTATTTTCTCTAAAAATCAAGGTTTTTCCTTGGAAAATACATTTTTTTTATTTCAGGAGGATTTTTTTTATGTCGAAAAAAGTTGAAAAAAAAGAGGTAAAAAAAACTGCGGTTGCAAAACCGAAAATGCCGGAAAAGTTTACACAGAATTGTATAATTGATTATGTTGCAGTTGTTTGCGAAATTCCTAAGAAAAAAGCAAAAGAAGCAGTAGAAGCTTATCTATGCGCAATTAGCGCCGGCGTATTGTCAGGCAGTAGAGTTCCAGTAGGAGCGATAGGAAAAGTTTTTATAAAAATCAGGCCAGCATCACCGAAAAGAAAAGGCAGAAATCCTCTTACCGGCGAAGAAATTACAATTCCGGCAAAACCTGCTACAAAAGTTCCTAAAGCTTCTTTCGCAAAAGCTTTCAAAGAATCATGTAAAAAAGCAAAAATAGGAAAATAGTTATCATTGAAATTTCGATAATTTAATAAATAACTATTGAATTGTTTCAATAAGTTTTTAGTGGTCGAATAATAAAAATTTTTTATTTCGCGGAAAGTATTGTTAAAAGTATTTTATAAAAGCCGATGCATGAGAAAACATGCGCCGGCTTTTTTTTATTCTATAATTTTAATTGACTTTTTTTTTTTTGGTATTAGATTTTTGCTTTGATTTTATTCGCGGTTTGGAGTATTGAAAATGCAGAATGAAATATTTTTTCAACTCACTAAAATTATAGGAGGCGCTGGATTATTTATCTACGGAATGAAAGTAATGACGCATTCCCTTGAAGAAGCCGCAGGCAGTAAACTCCGCTCAATTATTTCCAAACTTATGAAAAATCAGATCAGCGGAATGATGATTGGAACGCTGATTGCCTTCCTTATTCATAGTGGCGCTGCGACCGTAATGATGGTAGGTTTTGTCAATAGCGGACTTATGACATTCCTGCAGCCAATAGGTTTTATGATAGGAACGAATTTAGGCACTACTCTTTCAATGCAGGTTATTTCTTTTGATATTGGGAAATACTGCTTTTTATTCATTGGTCTGGGTTTCCTGATAAATATGTTTTCTAAAAACGTTAAAGTTAAACATATCGGTATCATAATGATAGGTTTTGGAATCCTGTTTCTTGGAATGGAAACAATGAAAGACGCTGTTTCGCCTTTTAAAAAATCACCATTCATTACCAGAATTTTTAATTATACTGACGCAACTACTTTTTTAGGTATGGCCTCAGGTATAGCCCTGTCAACCATTGCTACTGCCGTTATGCAAAGCAGCGGAGCTATGATAGGAATTTTATTCGCTTTATGCGGTTCAGGAGTAATAACTCACTTCAACACTGTGTTTCCACTGATTATCGGCGCGCATATAGGAACATGCATAGTTACGGTAATCGGGGCTATAGGAACAAATACCGCCGCTCGCAGGTCTGCGTGGGCCCATGTTATGTTCAATGTGATTGGCGCTGTAATGGCAGCTATTATGTATCCTATTTATTCTTATATAATACCCCGGTTATCATCTAATAATATTGTCCGGGAAGTTGCTAATACGCATACTATAGTTCAGACAATCAATGGATTGATTTTTCTTTTGCTTATCCCGTTGTTTGTTAAATTTATGAATTTTATTGTATCGTCAAAAGAAGCTGAAGAACACGGTACATTTCTTGATAACGATCTGCTTGAAAAACCCGAGCGCGCTATTGTAGCGTCCATCAGCGAACTTGAAAGAATGCTCGGGATTACAAGAAGAATGCTTAAAGATACAATATCCGGCTTTAAGGATCTTGATAGAAAAAAATTCAGCAGGGTATCAGTTGACGAGGAATCTACTGACAAACTGAAAAATGCAATAGCTGATTACTGCGTTGATCTTGGCCAGCGCAAATTGTCCTCGCGCCAGTCGTTTATGATTCAATTCATTAATCAAACCGCTATTGACATTGAAAGAATCGGAGATCATATAGAAAAAATAATTGAATTTACATTGCAGAGAATAAAAAAAAATATATGGTATAAAAAAGATGATTTTGATGAATTGCAGCAGTTATTTATTCTTGCCGATGCAGTGCTTGTTGCGACAACCAATTCATTAAATCCTGACAGAACTGATTTTAGTGAAGCGAAAGTTAAATTAGCGAATGCAATTAAAGACTATAAAACGTATTCAAAAAGTTTTAAGGACAAGCATTATCTTAAAATTAAAGAACACACTCAGACTGCAATTGAAGGTTATTATATTCATGAATATATCCTTTATTTTGATAGGATTGTCAAACATCTTGCAAGAATTTCTATTATTGAAAACGATCAACTCTTTTTCATCAAAAACGAAAAACTTGACTGGAAAGCGCCTAAAATATAGAATGTTTATGTTTGGAGTATAAAATATGTATTCAATTCTTAAATTTTTAAACTGGAAATTATTTGGCGGTCTGTTTCTCGGCTGGGGAGTAGGCGCTAATGATTCCGCAAATGTTTTCGGGACTGCGGTTGCTACGAATTCCGTACGTTTCAAAACTGCAGTCTGGTTGATCGCTATATTTGTCGTTCTGGGTTCATGCATACATGGGACGCAAATGTTCGAAGAAATGAATTTTAAAAGTCAAAAAAATATTGATGCTGCGCAGGTGCAAAAAGCTGTTCGGTCAATAAATACTTCTCAAAATACAAATAAAAGTTTTGAAAAATCTGAAAATACAAAAGCGTTTATTTCTACGCTCGCGGCTGCGTTAACCGTTCTTCTTGCTACTATGCTTGGAATACCTGCATCGACGTCTCAGGCCGCTATAGGCGCAATGCTCGGAATTTCTATCAGCGAAGCTTTAGCTATGAATACCGCAATTGATTGGGGTATTTTAAACATACTCCTGGTTATTACGGGAACACAATCCGTATGGGGGTACGCGATATGTAAAACGATCGGGTTCAGTGTGGCGGTGGCAAACAGTTATTTTTTCAATAAGCGTTGGGTATTTCGAGATACGAAAAAGTATTCAATGGGGCAGGTTGGGAGTTTTGTTTTTGTGAATTTGATCGGGCTGGCGATTAATGCGGGAATCGCATCTTTTGTGGTGCAGACGGGGTGCTGGGGCATTTCGTTCATCCTTTGTGCCAATCTGGGTGCAGCCTTTGCCACTGGTGCAAGCCTGATATGGAACTTTGCGGGCTACCGGTTGCTCGTGTTTAGGTCTAAGGTATAATAGAATTATCATGCAATCAGACCATATCCATTCATTGGTTTTTTATCGCAAGTATCGGCCGCAACTGTTCCGCGATGTGGTTGGCCAGGCGGTTATAAAGCAGACGTTGCAGAACGCGATCCTTTTGGAGCGTATTTCTCACGGATATTTGTTCGCGGGTGTCCGGGGTACAGGTAAGACCACCATGGCCCGTTTGTTCGCCAAAACCTTGAATTGTCTTGATCCGCAAAAAGGCAAAATCGGCATTGAACCCTGCAATAAATGCGAACAGTGCAAGGAACTGAATTTGAACCGCTCATTGGATTTGGTGGAGATTGATGCCGCGTCAAACCGGGGGATCGACGAGATCCGCGAACTCCGCGAGGGAGTCAAGTTCAATCCCATGAAATCCCGGTATAAAGTTTTTATCATTGACGAGGTTCATATGTTAACCACCTATGCGTTCAACGCCTTACTCAAGACACTGGAAGAACCTCCGGAGCACACGATTTTTATTTTAGCCACCACTGATCCCGACAAGGTTCCGGCGACCATTCTTTCCCGCGTTCAAAGGTTTGATTTTCGCAAACTGGGGATTCGTGAAATAGTCGAAAATTTGTCATCAATTCAAAAACAGGAGAATCTTTCGATTGACGAGGGCGCCATGAAGCTTATCGCGTATCTGGCGGACGGAAGCGTTCGCGACGCGCAATCCATTTTATCCCAGGTGGTTGCATTTTCAAAAGATAAGACCATTACCGAGGGAGAAGTGGAGGAAATCGTCGGTTCGGTTAATTTGGAAAAAGTAACCGCATTTCTCAAACTTTTGGCGGAAGGGGACCTTAAGGGAGCGATTTCTTGCGTTAACAATCTCCAGGATCAGGAATATCAAATCCAACCGCTTATACGTTTTAGCGTTGAGTTATTGGAAAAAATATTGGTATTACAGATAGACCCGAAGAGCGCCGATCGTTTTTCCCAGGAATTTTCGCAAGATCAACTGAAAGACCTCGAAATGCTCGCAAAGAATATGGATTCACGTCAGGCAAAATTATTTGCCCGCGGGTTTCTTGAGGCTCTCCCGCAGATTAAGAAATCCGTTTTACCGACCCTTCCCGTCGAACTCGTGATTATGGAGATTTTAGGAGAGAAGTAGATGTTTTGAAAAACATTCAGAGTGTATGCATACGGTGTATGTTTTGCGAAGCTTGGAGGACGGGAAACTGTATATTGGGTGTACGAACGCTCTCGGGAGAAGGTTGTCTGAACATAATAATGGCCGGGTGAAAAGCACTGTTTGCAGAAAACCATTTTGTATTGTATATAAAGAAATATTCTCCGATCGATATATCGCGTTCAGGAAAGAACGGTATTATAAAACAGCTAAGGGTAAAAAGGAGTTATTAAAGCTAATTGAATCTTCTACGCAGTGCTGGGGGATCGTCTAACGGCAGGACAGCGGCCTTTGAAGCCGTGAATCTAAGTTCGATTCTTAGTCCCCCAGCCATTTAGGATTTTATTCAGGACAGACAGCTTCGGAAAAACTAATATGTCCATTCTTAAAGTCAAACCAGAAAATCCCTATGAGTTATATACTGGGGATACTATTTTTTACCCTCATGGTGTCAACCGTTTCACGATTTATTATAAAGAGGACAATAAAGATCGAAGAAGCCCAGAAGAATATTTACAAAAAATGCAACAGTCGGGAATCAATTCGCTTAGAATGGTTATTCCGGGATACTTCGAAGAGGGTATAGAACCAGAATTGGGTAAATATAATAGTAAGTTACTAGAACCAGTAAAGAACGTTTTTGAGATAGCCCAGCAGTTAAAAATTTATATAATTCTTTGTCTGTTCGATTATGCTGGTTTTTCCCCTCCATGGGATCTTGGGGTCTGGAACAAGCAAGTTTATAGCACAAAGTTTTCTGACCCCAAAGATTTTTTTGGTTCGGTGGAGCTCAGGAAATACGAGAAGGAAAGGGTGAGTTTCTTAATTAGTAATTTCATGAAATATGATAACTTGTTTGCTTGGGAGCCTATGAATGAAATGAACTATTTGGGAAAGCCCCATGGTGAAAACGCAGAGAAGGTTACTATGGAATGGTTTGATGATATGGCTAAATATATTAAAAGTATCGATCAAGCACATTTGTTAACTGGTTCGCTTTGGGGTGGGGAAATATGGGATTTATTGTTTAATCACCCCATGAATGATATAGTCCAGATACATACCTATGATGAAACCGAAAGCCCGTCAAGAATCGCAGAAAATATTAAAAGGTATATTAGAAAAACTAGGCATTATAAAAAACCGATAATTATAGGGGAATTTGCATCCAAGGAGAAAAACCCACAGCGGAGGGAATTCATTGAAGCTGCGATAAAAGCGGCACAAAGTGAAGGATCATCGGCTTGGCTATATGCTTCAATTTGGGATGAGTTTGGAGAAATGGACGAAGAATTATTCGAAGTGTATAAGAAAACAATTCCGATTGGAAAGTAATTTCAATTTTTGTAAACAGTCAGCCATCTAGGATAAAACTAGGTATGTATTATCTGTATATTATTCGGTGTAAAGACAAGACTTTGTATACCGGTATAAGCACTGACGTTAAGAGGAGATTTAAGGAGCATCAGAGCAGGACCGGCGGGGCGTATACGCATAGTCATCCGGTCGATAAGATCGTTTATACGGAGAAGTTGAAGGATAGGGGTTCGGCGTTAAAGCGCGAAGCACAGATCAAATCGTGGCCCAGAAAAAAGAAATTAACATTATTATTCCCGTCGTGATGAGCGAAAAGCACAATATTATTCGCTGTCCGTGGGTTCTGTCCGATGACATGCCCATATGCAGGCAATCGTCATGGTCAACGATCACGCAATACATTGTTTCAGGCGCAATCAGGTATAAAGAGCGAATACGATCTTACGGTATGCGGTACACGAAGACATCTAATTTTTTATAGGGGATGGTTTTGGTAAGATAGGGTCGTAAACGTCTTATGGGAAATGTATTGGATATGATAATCGTGCCGGGCTTGCATTCGTGCGCGAGGCGCGGGCCGAGTTTTTCCAATAAAGAAGGCATAAGGTACAGGAAAACGTAATCCGCGTGCGAGAAGTTAGATCTGAATATATCGTTGCATATGAATCGGGTGCGTCGGGAAGTGCCGGTTAAAAAAGACAAAACCTTCGCGAAACCAATCAACAAAGGATTGATGTCGATTCCAATACTGTTGACTTTAAATCGTTTGGCTACGTGGCGTACAATATAGCCATCGCCGCAGCCAAGATCCATAAATACACTGTTCGGCTCCGGATTAACGTCTTTAAGGGCCCGGAAAATCATTTTGCGCTTACTGGGCACATAAGGTGTCCCGGCCAAGGAAACCGCAAGATTAAAAAATGCGAAAACAATCAGGATAATAATGACCGATAAGACAACGATTGCGGTAATTAAATTAAGGATATTCATGCGGTTTGTAATGAAATAGTATAGAATAAATATTGTTTGAAATAAATTTTTATGCCTCGCAAGAAATAGTGTTTTAAACGTTTTTATCTGAATTATTATAGATATGACGATTATTATGGACGAAATGATTTTTTAGCAAGGGGGTTCTTTAAAACACTGGATGGTAAAATATTTGACAGCAAGGATAGATTTATGGACTAGCGGGATAATGAATGCGATCATAATTTGTAAATAAACGAATAAAATATTTTTCATTTCTTACGTGGTATGCCCGAATTACCCGAAGTAGAAACCATCAGAATCCGATTGGATACCGTTCTAAAGGGTAAGACGGTCAGGTCGGTTAAGATTCTGTCTAAAAAACAATTTCCCCAATCGGTGAGCCTGGTTGTCGGTGAGAAAATTATAAAGGTAGAGCGTCGGGCCAAATTGCTGATTTTGCGTCTTACTCACAAGAAAAATCTGATGATCCATTTGAAACTGAATGGACAGTTGATTTGGATCAGAAACGGGGTGACCGGCGACAAGGTGCTTCTTAAAAGAAGCGTGCCTACGATTGGCTCGTCCTTACCGGCGAAGTCCACCAGGGTAATTTTAGGGATTGGCCGGGGTCGGTTGTTTTTCAATGAAATGCGCAAATTCGGTTGGATTAAATTGGTAAAAGACGATGAGTTGCGAAAAGAACTGTCAAAATACGGGGCGGAACCGTTAACAAACGATTTCAGCGCATCATACCTGGAAAACATTTGCCGGAATTCCCAAAGGGCGATTAAGCTGGTTTTACTTGATCAGGAAAAGATCGCGGGCATCGGCAATATTTATGCCAGCGAATCGTTGTTTTTATCCAAGATCAATCCGGCAATATCCGCGGATAAGCTGACCCTTAACAGGATAAGGGGTTTGCGTGGGAATATCGTCAAAGTTTTAAAACTGGGATTAAAGTACGGTGGCACCAGTGAGGAATATTATCTGAGACCGGATATGACGACCGGCAACTATCAGAAACATTTCTTGGTTTATGGCAGGACAGGGGATAAATGCAAAAAATGCGGTTCTTTGATCAAGAGAATCAGTTTGGGAGGCCGGGGAACATTTTTCTGCCCCAAGTGCCAGAAGAGTTAAGCATCTTCTCGGCGCTTCTGTACAATATTTTGGTTCTGTGGTATCATATTTTCAATACGTTTTTGCCGCCGTAGCCCAATTGGGAGGGCGCCCAGAGGTGTCCCGGAGGGACATCGTGTCTCTGTGGACATTATTTGCGGGTTCGAGCCCCGTCGGCGGCTTCTGTCCCGGTGCTATTGGCGCCGGGACTTTCTTTTTTCAGTTTAAATGCGCTACAATACAATACTTATGAAAGATTTGAATTTCCAAAAAACCATTCTCTCGAATAATATTCCTTTGTATGTGATGAATTTGCCGCATACGCAATCCGTAGCGGTTGGCGTATTGGTTAAAGCAGGAACACGCGACGAGATGTGGCCGGGGGAGGCCGGGTTGGCACACGCGCTTGAGCATATGTCGTTTCAGGGAACGGAAAATTTTCCTACCAGCAAGGACGTTTCGGCATACCTTGAAGAGATCGGAGGGAGTCTTAATGCCTGGACCTCTGAAGAGGGTACGTTTTATCACAACCGTGTGCCGGTTGCCCACAAGGAAAGAGGATTCAGGATTCTTGGCGAAATGTTGCGGGTACCCCTGATACCGGCCGGGAAAATCTCCGTGGAAATGAAAAATATCATTGAAGAATTACGCATGTATCTTGACGATCCCGATGGTCTGTTATGGATTCTTAACCAAAAATTTCTGTTCGGTGGCCATCCGCTTGGGAAAAATTCTCTGGGCACAATCGAAGCATTATCGGCTTTCGGGCAGGATCACTTTTTCGAATTTCGTAAGCGGTACTATCACTCCGCAAATTTAACTGTACTGGTTGTCGGAAACATTACTCTTGACGAAGCGGTGCGCGAATCAGAAGAAAATTTTACGGGCATGGAGGCGCGTGAGGAAAACGTGCGAGATTTCGTGCCGTTAACGGGTGATCCCGAGAGGGAACTTATCCATCGGAAAGAATTGGAACAGGTTCATATTGCGCTTACCGCGCCGCTTGGCAGGGCAAGCGAAAAATCAAGTAAAAGCATGGTGATGTTTTCTATTATGCTTTCCGGGGGCATGTCGTTTCCTTTATTCCAGGAGGTCAGGGATAAGCGCGGACTTTGCTACGCGATTTCCGCGAATACAACGCGTAATTCTGACGTGGGAGAGTTTTCGATTGCGATCGGCACAGACCCCAAGCGATACAGGGAGGCTATTGATGTCTCGATGGGATTGATAGAGAAGTCTAAGAACGACGAGGACCTGTTACAGAAAGCAAAAGATCTCGCACTCGGCAATCTTGCCCTGCAATTCGAGCATACCGGAGGCATCCTTAGGATAGCGGCCTCGTCTGCCTTGATTGATGGAGCGCCCAAGGGATACGACGAGTATGTGCAAGACATAGAAGAGATTACTATTAATGATGTCGTTTCGGCTGTCGATACATATCTTCGGCCGGAGCAGGTTCGTCGTGTTTTATTGGCGCCTAAGGGATTAAAAACATAAGATAAAAAAATGATTACGCGTGAACAGGCCCTAGGTCTTATTCAGGAACACGTACAAAACAAGAATATTATCAAGCATATGGTGGCGCTCGAGGCGGTTATGGGTGCGCTTTATGACTTATTGTCAGAAAGAGGGAATGCGGATTTGGGAGGGGCGAAGTCCGAATGGATGATTGCCGGGTTATTGCACGACGGCGATTATTGCGACAGCGTAGCGCATGACAAGCAGGGCATTCAGATAACGCAATGGGCAAAGGATAAAGGATATGAAGTTCCCGATAGCGTTAGCCACGCCATGGCGGCGCATAATTGGAGTAATACCGGCGTAGCGCCGGAGAATTTGATGGACTGGGCAATCTTCTGCGCGGACAGCTTGACCGGGCTCATTGTCGCATCGGCACTGGTTTTGCCGGACAAGAAACTGGCAAATTTAACTAAAGAATCGGTTTTAAAACGATTCAAATCGCCGTCGTTTGCCGCCGGCACGCGCAGGGAAGACATCAGATTGTGCGAAGAAAAACTCGGATTGAGCCTGGAAGAATTCGCCTGGATCGCACTTAAAGCAATGCAGGAAATAGCAACCGAACCGGGATTATAAATGCCCCCCGGAAGGGCTCGAACCTTCAACCACTGGCTTAAAGTCCGTCAGCTGACGGATCTACCATTGATAATGTTATGGATAAAAGAACGACCACGGGATGTTTTCAACTCTTTCTCTCGATTTATTGCGCCATCTCGGGTATCGAAAAGTTCTTGGTATATAACTTGCCACGTTCCGTTTCCTTTCTGTGTAGACGTGAACGAGGTATCTTTAGTCGGCAATATCTTGTCATGCCTTTTCAGACGTTTTTCGAGATCCACGGTTTGTCCAATGTAAATTTTTCCGCTTTTTGAATTACGGACGACATAAACCGTATACTTTTTCGGGTGCATAGCGTCCCCCCGGAAGGGCTCGAACCTTCAACCACTGGCTTAAAAGGCCATTGCTCTACCATTGAGCTACGAGGGGATAAAATAAATTGTATGCTATTTGGTTTCAGCCTTCAACCGCTGGCTTAAAGTCCGTCAACTGACGGATCTACCATTGAGCTACGAGGGGATGGTTTTCAGAATTTTCTAGAGATGTTGTGCCAGGCCTCTTACCAAATCGAGAACCATTTTTATAGTTGGAGAATCTCCGGAAAGCATTAATTCAAGCTGGTGTGGTTCTATAGTATTCCAGTCGATTGTCTTTATTTCTTCGATTTTACCAATAGCTAATTTCAAATCTTCTTGTGTGAGTAATTCTCTGTGCGGTGCTTTGGGATAACGTTTTTCTCCCGTAGCATATGAAATCATGAGAGTTGTAATCGGGGAAATATTCGGGCCACCCTCTTGATCTTTAGTGTCTTCGATAGGCGCCAATCCTCTCATTCTCCTTTCTTGTTGTGGGTCTATGTCAAATGTCATGTTTTTGTTTATGCAACTATTTTACAATGGTTTTCGAAAAACGCAATATAAATCATTGTTTTTTTAATTTTTTCGTGGTTTAATGCACATACATTATGATTTCTGTTCTTATCCAGGAAAAAAAGAAAGCGTTTGCCTTGATAGCCGCTATTTTTGTTTTGGCGATCGGGGCAACCGTATTCGCATTTCCCGGGCTCGTGAATACGGGTATTTCGTGGGTATCGGGCAAAATCGGAGTTTCCGCTCCCTCTTTTCATGTACCGGGATTCAGGCTTGGGCTTGACGTGTCTGGGGGAACCTCTTTGATTTACCGGGCCGATGTCGCGGGATTGTCGAATAACGATCGTATCACCGCTTTGGACGGTCTTAAAGATGTTATCGAACGCAGGATAAATTTGTTCGGAGTGCAGGAACCCCGGATTGAAGTCTCGAGAAGCGGGGACGAGTGGCGCTTAATCGTGGAACTTGCGGGAATCAAAGACATTGCCCAGGCCATTGAAATGATCGGACAAACCCCGTTCCTGCAGTTTTGGCAGGAGCAAGCCGGCAAGAGTTCAGAAGAGCTGTTTGAAAAGTATAAGCCCGAAGAAACATTGCTCCATTTCGAAGAATATTTTGAAGCAACAGAACTCACCGGCCGTTTTTTGAAGCGCGCCGAAGTGGTGTTCGACCAGACTTCTTCGATTCCGGCGGTATCGTTGGTGTTTGATGAAGAAGGAGCAAAGGTCTTTAAAGATCTGACTACAAAGAATTTGAATAAACCGCTGGCCATCACCATCGACGGCATTCCTTTGAGCGCGCCGATCGTGGGTGATGTGATTACCGACGGGCATGCCCAGATCACGGGAAGGTTTAGTTTGGCGCAAGCGAAAGACCTGGCCAACAACTTGAATCAAGGAGCATTGCCGGTTCCTATCACCCTGATCTCCCAGCGTTCGGTGGGCGCAACCCTGGGCAACGATTCTTTGAATAAGATGGTTTATGCCGGTATCATCGGTTTTATCACTATTGCGGTATTCATGGTTCTGTCCTATCGGCTGGGGGGATTATTTTCGGTTGTCGCACTTTTGATCTATATTCCGTTAACCCTGGCGATTTTCAAACTTGTGGGGGTAACCTTGACGCTTTCGGGCATCGCGGGGTTCCTGTTATCCATGGGTATGGCGGTTGATGCCAATATTCTTATTTTGGAACGTATCAAAGAAGAGCTGCGGAGCGGGAAAGAGGTTGTGCACGCGATAAGGGAAGGGTTTTTGCGCGCCTGGCCGTCCATCAGAGATTCCAATGTTTCCAGCATCATCACGGCACTGGTATTGTATTTTTTCACTGCCAGCATTGTGCGGGGATTTGCCCTGACGCTTTTGATCGGGGTGGTGACGAGCATGTTCTCGGCGATCTTCGTATCGCGGACGCTTATTATGGCGTTCCTGGGCGAGAAAAGCGGGCATAGCAAGTTTTGGTTCGGGGTACGCATGAAAGAAATGGAAGACAGTAAAGTATCTCCTGTTATATAATCATGAAACTCAATATTATCGGCGCACGGAAAATATTCTATATTTTTTCCGGTATCAGTATTTTCTTGAGCTGTTTAGCCTTGGTCGTATGGGGACTGAAACCCGGTATTGATTTTACGGGCGGGGCGCTCTGGGAATTCAAGTTCGGGAACCCAATGGATAAAATCGTTCTGGAACAGCAGCTCGAAACTATCATGAAAACCGACGTCTTGATTTCAGAGTCGTCGGACGGTATTTTCAGCGCCCGCATGAAAGAATTTTCGGAACAGGAGCATCAGGGATTCGTGCAGGAACTAGAAAAATCAGATGAAAGTTTCGAAGAGTTGCGTTGGGAAACCGTGGGGCCCACGGTTGGCAAAACATTGCGGGACAAGTCTATGGTCGCGATCGTCATGGTGGTGGTCGGCATCTCCGTTTATATCGCATTTGCCTTCAGAAAAGCATCGTATCCGGTAAGCTCGATTAAATACGGGTTGATTACGGTGTTGACGCTGTTCCACGACGTCATTATTCCTATCGGGGCGTTCTGTGCGCTCGCGTATTTTCAGCATGTGGAAATCGATACCAATTTCGTGGTGGCAATTCTTGTGATTATGGGTTTTTCGGTTCACGATACGATTGTGGTGTTCGATCGCGTACGGGAAAAACTCATGCGCTTTAACGGCAAGGATTTCGGCGCGCTGGTCAACGAAAGCCTGAACGAGACTCTGGTGCGGTCTTTCAATACATCGCTCACCGTAGTATTCGTTCTTCTTGCCATGTTTTTCTGGGGCGGAGCGGTGTTGAAATATTTCATCCTTGCCATGCTTATCGGCATGATAGTAGGAATGTACTCCTCGATTTTCATTGCCAGCCCGTTGTTGGTGGATGTATGGAAGTGGCAACAAAAGAGAAAAT
>Ga0076288_110_pt1 | contig 17075 bp, 12 predicted proteins | sample RifGroF2_FD_67975 | JGI IMG/M metagenome (GOLD analysis project Ga0076288, IMG submission 67975) | Parcubacteria bacterium GW2011_GWF2_46_8 | reverse complement strand
CTGTTAATCAGGCGTGAAGCCGCAACGAAGAATAGTACAAATCTCTGAATTTGATTATAATAATCGCGCATTAACCATTGGGTTGTTGCTTGTTCTAATGCGTGTATTTTTTGGGGGCCTTCTAATGTTTTGATTTCCGGAGTTTCAAGACTTGCCATTTTGTCCGGGAATGCCTCGCCGGGGTTCCCAATATCTACTGCACCCTTTCCGCCCGACCACGATCCAAAAATATTAATAAGGTGATTCCAAGTAAAGGTTTCATCGAGTTCCATAAGGGCAGCCATCTCAGTTTGTCCCATCACTTTTTCTGTATCAAAATTCGCGTCCTCTGATATTCCCATGCGCGACCTTGCATGATCAATATCTTCCTCAATAGTTGGCAGCTGGTAGTGGGTGTTCAGGTATATCCTGGCTATGGCGTGGGCAGTCTTTTCTAATAGCGAAGCGAATTCTCCCCCGGGAGCGAATGCGTGCTCCCTTACTCCGTGTAGCAACAAGCCGTCATTGGTTTGCCAGAGCGATCGTAAAGACGAAAGGGCTTCATGGTAGGGTTCGAGTATTTTCCTAAGATCCTCAAGGCGCCACTGGTTATGTTTTTCGACAGCGTCGTGTAGCAGTTTCGGGTTTGGCAGAATGATATTTTGTATGAGTTTGCCCATTATTCTTGCTATGGTATAGGCAGTTTCGTGATCCGTTATTTTTTCTTTGCCCTTAAAAGTGAAGGCCGATCGCGTCCCCTTTGACCTAAGGGAATGAAGGAACTTGCACTGTCGCACTGGTAATGGAGTATTGGCGTCAAATGGAGTGTCTTGGGAAACATGTCTAGAGAGGTGATACCCGCCCGTGCCTTCGTCCCACCACGATGGGAGTGCAGCAAGGAACGCGGCGCGACACCCTGGTTGAATGTACGATGATGGTTTGTCGGCGTCGGCAATTTTGGATAACAGTTCAATTAACGGAGCGAACTGCTCCTCAAGCGGGATTTTGTGTTCTGTAATGATGTGCGCAAGCGATTCGAGGAGATATAATTGTAGCTCGGTTAAACCGGAAAGCGATAGCATCTCTTGGTTCAATAAGGGCACACTGCCGTTTATCCCCATGAATATCGGGTGGGGAACGTATTTTATTTTGATTCGTCTACGGACAGACAGCCCTGACAGCGTGGTGAACGAGCCTTGGTTTGTTTCCGAGATTTCTTGTATTGTTTCCAGATCGGGAATTATAGCGAGCAATGCGTCAAGCATGAGGCTCGCGTTCGATTCAATCCCGTGTTTTAGTGCGTTTCTTTCGTTTTCGTACCCCCTCACAAATGCCACCATGAGCGCGAAAAACGGAGAGCCCGGGGGGAAGTGGATGAATTGTTTGAGTACCTCTCCTATCTCATCTTTTTTCCCCGCATTTTTCGACTCAAGCTCGATACCGTATCTAATATCATCTATAATCATTTCCCATTCATGTTCGAGGGGTTTAGGAATTTCCCCTGGTTCTTGTTTAGGCAGTGGGCGATAAGAGTAGAGGCGTTGCGATCCACCAATTTTCCCGCCCGCAAATAAACGCGATTGTTTACCCGCAGGGGTTTCCGGTAGCGGTTTCTTACTCGGCTTTTGTTCGGCTGAGCGGGAATTTGAGGTTTGCGGTACTATGAAGTCTGGGAACCCTTTTTGAGTATATTGCGACATCGTGTTATTGTTATCATGGTACAAATATATTAAAGCTATGTCCAATCCAAATTTTGATTTTAAAAATCCGATTGTCTGGAGAATTTTCCGCATTATGGCGGAGTTCGTCGAAGGGTTTGAACTGATCACCAATTACCATAAAACGGTTAGTATTTTCGGATCAACCCGCTTGAAAGAAGGTGATCCGTCTTATGAAGAAGCGCGATCGCTTGCCCAGATGCTTGGCAAGAACGGTTTTACGGTGGTTACGGGTGGAGCGTCCGGGATTATGGAGGCAGCGAACCGTGGCGCGAGCGAGGTTAATGCCGAGTCCATTGGTTTGAACATCAAACTTCCCCACAACTTCCATTATTTTTTCACGCGTAAAGTCATGCTTGCGTTTGCGGCCGAGGCGTACGTGTTTTTCCCGGGAGGATTTGGTACGCTTGACGAATTGACCGAGCTCATTACCTTGATTCAAACCAAAAAGATCAAGCCGGTTCCTATTATCATGGTGGGAGGAAAGCACTGGCAGCCGCTTTTGGACTGGATTAATACCACTCTGAAGACGGGAAAATACATTGATGCCGACGACACGAAACTGTACCGGCTGGTGAATTCCGCGGAAGAAGCCTATGATATTATTCTTAATTCAATAAAGGGATAATATGAACAAAATACTTAAAAAAATAGTAAATCTTATCTTCGGATCTGCCGTAAACAAAAAAACCAATTCCCTTAAAACGTCTTCCCGGGAGCGTGGTATACTATCAAAAGGTCGTATGGCGAAAAAAGAACAAAAAATTGGCACCGTGATACACCTCTATCACAAGGTGAATGTCGCTATCCTTGAGCTTTTGAAGCCGCTTAAAGTTGGCGATACCATACACTTTGTGGGTTCTATTACCGATGTTGCACAGAGCGTTACCTCTTTGCAGATCAACCACGAGGCAGTTTCAAAGGCGGTCAAAGGAGATCAGGTGGGACTGCTTCTTGATAAAAAGGTGGTGGTAAGAGAAGGGGACGAGGTATATCTTTCCGAGTAATTCAAGGTACCGGATAAATATTTTCTGCCGGGCTATGGCGGAAAGTTTTACGCACGCATGAAAACAATGATTTTCTTTGAGGGCGTTGCCATGCTTATCGGAACCATCATCGGTTCCGGTTATCTGGTATTGCCGTACAGTTTTTTACAGGCCGGTGTGTGGCAGAATATTTTTTGGTTGGCGTTTTTTGCTCTTTGCGTAACCGTACTCCATTTGTTTTATGGCGAGATTGTGGTGGCAACCGAAGGTCAGCATCGGCTTCCCGGTTATGTCCGCATGTATTTGGGAGAATGGGCAGAAGGTTTTGCGACTATTTCGTTTTTGTTGGGTATTTTCGGTGGATTGGTGGTGTATCTTTTACTCGGTGTGCACTTCTTCGGTCAGTTGGTTGCCCCCTTGGGGGCGTTTCCCTACCAGGTATTATTGTTTTTATTCTGGCTCATTGGCGGGGTCATGTTGTTTGCTAATTTTAAATTTTCAACGAAGATTAATCTATGGCTGACCGTCGCCACCCTTTCTTTATTTACTCTTATCAGTGGGCTTGGTTTTACGAAGTTTGACCCCGCAAATTTTTCCATAGAACCCGTAAAAGGGGCATTTTTCCCGTTCGGACTTGTGCTCTATGCTCTTGTCGGGTCATTGGCCATACCCGAGATCGTGAATCTGTTGCGGATCGAGCGTCAAAACCTTAAACTTATAAAACCGATTGCTCTTGCGGGAACCATTATCCCTGCGTTCATTTATCTTTTTTTCGCGATAGGTATTTTCGGCGCTACCGGAGGACAGACCTCCCAAGATGGATTTTCTGGGCTTGTCGGAATTCTTCCCGGGTGGTTGATTTATGGAGCGTTCCTGATGGCGTTTTTGGAAATTATTACTTCGTATTTCACATTTGAAGTATCGGTATTTCAAACCCTGAAACATGATTTCAAATTTACCCGGCCGACCGCATTACTGTTAGTCGCGTTTTTGCCGATTACGATGTTTTTCCTGGGAGTACATGATTTTGTGAAGGTTATGGGGATTATGGGGGCGGCCTTAACCAGCATCGACTCGATCCTTGTCATTCTTATTTATCTTTCCTTGCGGAAAAAGATTCCCGGGTATTCGTATCAGGTGGTGCGCGTATCGCGGCCCCTGGCGTTTTTGATGATCGGTTTATTCGTGGTTGGCGGAATTGCCGGATGTATCATGAGTCTGTAGTTTTGCCCTCGCCCCGACGAGTAGTCGGGGCGCCGACCGAAGCGTCGGCGTAGTTCAACACTTTGCGTCGAGGCATCGGAGCGAATAGGACGTTATGAAACCTTGTGTATACATATTAAGGAATGATAGTGGAACATACTATATTGGGAGTACAAGCAACTTTTCCAGAAGACTCGAACAACATAAACACGGCTACACGCAAACCACAAAACGGCTTCGATGTTTTGATTCAGTATTGGTTCAAGAGTATGCAACACTTGCCTCAGCGCGCACAGTAGAAAGGAAGCTAAAAAAGATGAAACGCAAGGATTATATTGATAAAATAGTTAGAGACGGACATATTAAGATTGTTCCTTGATTTCGCCCTCGTAGTTCAACGGATAGAATGCAAGCTTCCGGAGCTTAAGATGGGGGTTCAATTCCTCCCGGGGGCACCGGTTATGTGTTATGAAGTTCTACGCCGACATAGAGATCCATTCCAGGTACGCGCGGGCAGTGAGCCCGCAGATGACCCTGGAGAATCTTGCTTTATGGGCCGTTAAGAAGGGGTTGGCGGTTTTAAGTACCGGTGACTTCACTCATCCGGATTGGTTTTCCGAGATTACCAGAAAATTGGAGCCCGTAGAATCCGGGTTGTATCGTCTGAAAAAAGAGTTTTGCGACATGGATCAGCCGTGGGATCAGCAAAAAACAAGATTTATTTTGGGTGCCGAGATTAGTTGCGTGTATACGAAAAACAAACGGGGCAGGCGTATTCATCACCTGGTGTATGCGCCGAGTATAAAAGTTGCGGAAACCATCAGCACGCGCTTGTCCTGGGTGGGGAATTTGCGCTCTGACGGACGTCCGATTATCGGTATTGATTCAAAAGAGCTTTTAAAAATAGTTTTGGAATCTTCTTCCAATAGCGTTTTGATTCCTGCCCATGTTTGGACGCCTTGGTTTGGGGTATTCGGATCAAAATCCGGGTTCAACTCGCTTGCAGAATGTTTTGACGAGCTTGAGCCGCATGTTTTTGCTGTTGAAACAGGTTTATCGTCCGACCCTGCTATGAACTGGCGGATTCCGTTCTTGGACAATAAGTCCATTATGTCGGGATCGGATTCCCATTCTTTGCCGCGTATCGGTAGGGAGGCCAGTGTTTTCGATACCGAGTTGTCGTATCAGAATATTATGGCCGCGTTGAAATCTCGGGATGAACGGTTAGCGGGAACCGTGGAATTTTTCCCGGAAGAAGGAAGATATCATTATGACGGTCATGCTGCGTGTCAGGTTTGCTTTTCTCCGGAAGAATCAAAAAAACACAATAACGTATGCCCTAAATGCAATAAGCCATTGGTCATAGGTGTTATGGCGCGAATCAATGAACTGGCGGGGAGTAGCAGGGGTAGCGGATTTTCACCTGCATGGGCAAAACCATTTACCCGTATGGTTTCTTTGGATGAAATACTTTCCGAGGCCCTGGGGGTCGGGAAAAACAGTAAGGCGGTTTGGAGCGAGTACGATGATATTGTTTCAAGGGTCGGTCCGGAACTTTCGGTGCTTTTAGACCTTCCCGAGAACCAGGTGCGTCAAGAGCTTAAAGGTCCGACCGCGGAAGCTGTTATGCGCATGCGTCAAGGGAAGCTCTCTGTTAAGCCGGGATACGACGGCGAGTACGGGGTGATTAATATTTTTAAGGAGGGTGAGGCGAAGCAGTTTACTTCTCAAAAAGCTTTATTCTGACAGGTGGCCTCGTGCCTTATCGCAGTTTTCGTTATGGTACAATGAGGGTGTGATCGATATTATCGTAAAACAAATCATTCATTCAGGGACCTGTTTTATAAAACGCTGGTACGTTGAGCGAACCCTGTGGTTTTGGTCTCGGATAAGCGACACCATCCATCTTATGGATCGGCATTTTGCAGTTTTTATCAATATTAAGTTGTTTTTTACTCCCCTGTACGGCGATTACTCGTTCATGGGAAAGCTTTTAGGTCCTTTGTTTCGTGTTTGGCGGGTGTCTGCCGGCCTTGCCTTATATAGTTTCCTTTGTATTGCGGCCGCTGCTTTCTGGACAGGGTACTGCCTTTTTATCCCGTACCTAATCATAAAAATCATTACCTAATATGGATGTTCCCGGGCGTAAACTCTTTTTTGACACAGGATATTTCCGTTTATCGTATTTTGAACGTTTGGTCATAAAAGCGATACTTATGGCGTTGGTCGTGTGCGGAATAACGGTCAGTATCGTGTTTCTTTCCGGGCCGTTTAAAGGGTTTCAAATGCTCGGACTTTTGGGATTGATTTTTTTATTAGATACCATCGTTTCCCAGTTCCGCGGAGAACAAAGTATTACCTCGAAGGTGTTGCGGCAAAGCGAGACCGGATCGGTATTCATCAATCATTTCGTTGGTTGGAAAACCTTTTCCTTAATTGACAAGGCGTTTAATCGATCGGAATCGCATAGTGCCCCTTTTGTTTTGGCCGTATGCGCAGAGCTTATTCATACCGGCGAGATCAAGTACGGACTGCAGCGGCTCGGCATTAATTGGCGCGAACTTGTTGTCGCAGTGGAAACGAAGATCAATAATACCTCGGTCCCCGCGGCTTCTTTTGACGGCGTGCGCGAAGACATTACCGCGGGCCGTATTGCGCAATGCGAATCCTTGGTGGTACAGGGTTTTCTTGAAGCGTTGGACATGGGAGATCGTACTGTATCGTATTTTGCGCTTTTCCTCGGATTGTTCGCCACGAAAAATTCCGACTTGATGGGCATTTTGACAAAATTATCCGTGACCAGGGATGATATTAAGAATGCCACCATATCGTCACGGCTCAGCAAAGAGATCCCGTCAGCGTGGCTTGGCAGCGGGCAGATTTAAAAAATCCCATCGTATTATGAATCGTGCCTGGACTGCCCGCCCCACGCCCTATCTTGATAACGTTTCCGAGGATTTAACCGATAGTGCACGTCATTATCGTATCGGGTTATTGGTTGGACACAAAGAATCTTACAGGCAGATGTTGGCGATTTTGTCCCGCGATGGTCGTAATAATGCCCTTCTCGTCGGCGATGAGGATATTGGTCGCAATACCATAGTTCAGCACCTTGCCTTCAATGTCATCAAGGACAATGTTCCCGAAAAGTTGTTTGATCGTCGAATCGTGAAACTTGATTTGGGGTTGATTACTTCCGGTGCGCAAACTGCCGGAGAGGTACAGGAACGATTTAAGAAACTCACCGATGAAATTATTCGCGCCGGAAACATCGTCCTCTTTATTCCGGATATCCATAATCTTAAATTTACGGTTGGAGGACAGGAAATGGGAGGTTTGGAGATTTTAGCTCCCGTGTTTGATGCCGCGCTTATTCCGGTTATTGGAACCACGACACCAAAGCTATATCGATCCATTATTGAAACAACTCAAACATTTCGAGATTTGTTCGAGAGCATCCAGGTGGAAGGTCTCAATCAACAAGAAGCCACACAACTTTTGGTTTATGAAGCATATGCCCTGGAGCGTTTATGGAAGATTACGATCAGTTATCCCGCTTTGAAAAAAATAGTGGAACTGGCGGAGCGATATTTCCGTGCCCGACCGCTGCCTCGGGCATCGCTCGATTTATTGCAGGAGACATTGGCAGAAGCCCAACAGCGCGGGCAAAAGATAGTGCTTCCGGAACTCGTGGTGAATTTGGTCTCCCGGAAAACCAATATCCCCCTTGAAGCTACCACGCAAAGGGAAGCAATCGTGCTTTTGAATCTTGAACAGGAAATACACGCAAAACTTATTAATCAGGAAGAGGCAGTAAAAGCGGTTTCGGCGGCATTGCGTCAATATCGTGTGGGGCTCAGCCGTGATAAAGGTCCGATCGCCAGTTTTTTGTTCGTGGGGCCGACCGGTGTCGGTAAAACCGAACTTTCAAAAGTGTTGTGCGGTTTGTATTTCGGGTCCGAAGACACCATGATCCGTTTCGATATGAGCCAGTACCAGGACGATAAGTCCATTTCTGCATTTATCGGGTCAGCTGACGGCATGATTACAGGTATGCTCACCGAAGCGGTCAAACGGACACCGTTTTCCTTGATTCTTCTTGATGAGTTCGAAAAATCATACCGCGGTCTGCTCGATATATTCTTACCTATTTTCGACGAAGGGTACATTATGGACGCGATGGGCGAGCACATTGATTTCCGCAATACTATTATTATTTGCACCTCAAACGCGCATTCCACCTATATTAAGGATCAAATCGACGCAGGAAAAACCATCCCGGATATTCAAGGGAATTTGAAAAGTAAGCTTACCGAGTATTTCAAGCCAGAGCTTTTAAATCGTTTTGACGGTATTATTGCGTTTCGTCAGCTCACCAGAGAAGAGATTCGAAAGATCGTAGTGCTGCAATTGGCGAAACTGAAAAAACAGATTATTCGGACTCAAAATATAGACATGAATTTTACCGACGGGGTATATGATTTTATCTGTCAATTGGGTTATGATCCGGTATTCGGCGCCCGTCCGCTTCAGGGGGCGATCTCGCTCCAAATTAAAGATCCGTTGGCGCGGTATATTTTGGAAGGCAAGGTACACAAGGGGGACAGTATTACGGTAAGCGTTGAAAACGGAGACATAGTGTTCGAGAAACAGTAAGCCTTGACAACATCTCTTATAAGGTATCTTATAGTATTACCGGTACAGGAGGTCCGGGACAATGATAATCGGATATGTGTTTTGGGGGTTGATCATTGTGATTGCTATGGTGGCAATCGCGGCGGTCATCGTGTTCCTAATCAATAACTCGTGGATCTTTTGGGTTATTGTTGCGGCCGTGTCGGTCACATTGCTCATCGAGGCGACACGGCGATAAAAATCAGCGTACGGAGGACGCTGATTTTGTTTTCAAATCGTTTCAATGATGCTATAAGAATATATATGAAAATTCTCGATATTCAGGGACGTTTACAGAATTTGATCGGTCGTATCAATTTGCCGTTTTTCCGTAATCTGTCAAAGTCAGAACGTGAATATCTTATTAAGATTTTTGCGGACGAAAAAAGTTCTAAAATAAAACCGGAGTTGAAACTTCGGATGTATGAAATCTTGATACAGCTTATGAAAAGACACCGTGAATCATTTGGATTTTTATTGGTCTTGGGATGGAATTCTAAATGGAACAAAGAGTTCATGTCTTTACCCGATGTCTCGCAAAATATCTTTGAAGAAACGTTATTCCGGTTCATGGAACATTCAATGGAGGAGGGAGTGAACAAATTGAGCCGTACCATAGATTTTGACGGGGCAGTTTTGGTTAACAGTAATGGCAGGGCGTTTGCAAGCGGAGTATATCTTGAGAATATGAAACCGAAACAGGTGATCGAAAAAACGGGGATTTCCCGCTACGAGGACCTGTCCCAGGCATTCGGATTCAGTCATAAGGTTCACACCCGGCATCTGTCGGGCATTGCCGCTTCCTACTGGCTGAAGAATACACTGGTATATGTTATTTCGGAAGAGGACCAGACATTACGGGTTTTCGAAAAAGGGAGGATCATTTATTCGCCTTATAAAAAAGAAATCGCGTGGAACAAGGAATAATCTTAAGTTTGCGTTGCTGATATAAAAACCCCGCGTCTACACGCGGGGTTTTTATATCAGCTTGTTTCAACTCTACTTTTCCTGAATTTTTTCAACAATTTTTGCGAACACTTTCGGGTAATCTTTGGCGATTTCGGCCATGATTTTACGGTCAAGCAATACGTTCTTGTCCTTGAGGAGTTTGATGAATTTTGAATAGGTCAAGCCGTGTTCGCGGACCGCGGCATTGATGCATACCTGCCAGTCTTGGCGGTTCGTGCGCTTTTTCAGCTTTCTGCCGCGGAACGCGTGTTCGCCTGCGTGCAGGAGCGCTTCTTTGGCTTGGCGCTCTTTCGATTTCCTGCCCCATAAAAATCCTTTGGTTTTTTTAAGGAGTTTTTCCCGTTTTTTGGTTGCGATTTTTCCCCGCTTTACTCTTGTCATATTTTTTACCCCCGCACCTAAGAAGTTCTTATGGTATTAGGGAGTCTTAATTTTAATTATGTAGATACGTTTTTTCGAAGTTTAAGATTAGGTGAGGGGGTTTATTTTTTAGCTACATTTTTTCGTCGTACCATTTTAACCATGGTCGGGCTCATATCCCGGTGTGGTTTCCGCTTGAACCTACGGACATTGCCGCTTTCTTTTGATTTAAAATGGCATTGCTGCGCTGTCCGGCGGATAATCTTTTTGTTCCGCGTAACGCGCAATCGTTTTACGGCAAGCTTAATGGTTTTTGTCATAAATGGTTTTCTTTAACGTCCTTAAAAGACGAAAAGGTTAGTTATTTTTTTATGCTCTGCTAATAGAGATAATGAATCCTCGGGGAGTCTTATTCTCCCGGATTACTTTATGTTTGGTTGCTAAAAGAGGCAGGAAGCTGTGGAGTTTTTTAACGGCAATATCCTGGTGAGCTTTTTGGCGGCCACGGAGCATCATGCTGATTTCTACTTGGTAGCCATCCGCCATAAATTTATCGGCTTGTTTTGCCTTAGTTTCTAGATCGTGCTGCTGGCTTAGATATCCGACACGGATAATTTTTGACCCGGTCTTTTTCTCGTGAGATTTTTCTTTTTGTTCCTTTTTACCCTGTTGGTATTTGAATTTACCGAGTTCAATAAGCTTTACGACTGCTTCGGTGGGCGTTTGGGCGATCTGAACCATATCGACCCCGCGTTCTTTGGCAATTTGACGTGCCTGGATTAAGGGCATGACGCCGAGGTTCTCGCCCTGGTCGTCAAGCACGCGGACCGTGGGGGCAGTAATAAAATCGTTGATCTTGAATTTTGGCGGTTGCGGCCGTGATGGCCGGTACGAAGTTCGTTGGTACATATAGGGTATAAAAACCGGGGTGGAGATGATGGGAGTTGAACCCATGTCCGCTCACGATAACGCAGCATCCGTCTCCGCACGCAGACTGGTTTTTTTGTTTGAGAGAATGAGGTTATCCAGACAACCTGCGATCCTCCGAGTCTGAAGTGTTTCGGAATTGCCGTCAGACACATGCTTTTCCTATCCTGAAGGATTTACGCCATACCTATCGTATCAGGAGTCAGATAGACAGACGTCCCCCGAAGGGGAGTTATGCCGCTGCGAATGCAAACGATGGCATTGCTACAGATTGTTTGGCATGTTGTGTTTCTCCGGTGATTAACGAGGGGGACAGAGTTCCTCGGTGCGCAGGATACCGTGGTCGTAAACGTCAAAGCCCGCCATCCCCAGTTTTTAACGATCTTTGGATTTCCCGCTCAGCATCGCGTTTCTGTATTTTTTCCCGTTTTTCATACTTCCGGGTCTTCTTACAAAGCGCTAAGGTGAGCTTAATGAAATCTCCTTTATTATATAGCTTTATAGGCACCAAAGTCAAACGTTCTGATTGGAACTTTCCAGTGATGTGTTTCAGTTCTTGTTTGGTGATAAGGATCTTTCTGGTTCTGTCCGGCCGATAGTTTGCGGGCGTATTCAATGGCTGGAGCGGGTATATATGACAGTTCAAAAGATAAGCTTCGTTGTTTTTGATAAGCGCGTAGCTGTCAGACAGGTCTACACGCCCGTTTTTGATTGATTTGACCTCGAACCCGTGCAATACCAAACCGACCTCGAATGTTTCAAGGATGGTGTACTCGAAGTGGGCCTTTCTATTGTAGGCGAATTCTTTCATATCCATGGTCATTGTATCTCTATTTGACAGATATGTCATTTTTGATACACTGTAGAGTATGATTATGAAAATCTTTGCTATAATGATTTCAGGAAGGATTATTCGTGCTCGATTGTGCGAGGGCTGATTTTCATTTCGTAGTATTGATTGTTTCAGCCCTCTTGAGGGCTGATTTTATTTTTATATGCCCCGTATGAAATCATTATGTTTTACGTTTACATCTTAAAGAGCGAGAAAGATAGTAAACTATACACTGGGCGTACTGATAATCTCCAACAGCGCCTCATAAAACATAATGCCGGTAAAGTATTTTCGACCAAGTCCAGACGACCATTCCAGTGTATTTATGCAGAAATATGCCTTCATGAAAAAGACGCGATACAACGAGAAAAATATATGAAAACCGGCACGGGAAAACGATTTATCAAACAACGGCTTAATCATTATTTCCAAAGTTTATCAAAACTAATCACGGAAAATACTTAATTTTATACGGGGTATGATAACCGTATCATCTATTATACAAAAAAAGATAAGTAGAACCTTCAGAATAGATCCCAATCTTTGTCCGGTATTTTTATCCGAACGGCCGGAGTTCGGGGACTACAGCACGAACTGTGCCTTTGTTTTGGCAAAAGAGCGGGGTACTTCACCGTTTCTTATTGCCGAGGATTTGCGTAAAGAAATCGAGTCAAAAAAGCTTTTGGCTCCTTATTGTGACCGCGTAGAGGTGAAAAACGGGTACCTAAACTTTTTCTTGAGTGATAAATTTTTGGTTCAGTGCCACGCCGACTGGAGTTCCTGCATCGCCCCCCTTAAAAGTACCGAGAAAAGTAAGCGTGTGGTTATTGATTTTTCCTCTCCCAATATCGGGAAAACTCTTTCCGTTGCCCATATCCGTTCGACTATTCTGGGCGAGAGCCTGTCACGCATATACGAGCATTTGGGGTGGCGGGTTATTCGGGATAATCACCTTGGTGATTGGGGTATGCTTGCGGCAAAATTGATCGCAGCCTATAAATTGTACGGTCGAAAACCCTTGCTACGGGTGACGATTGCCGATATGCAAAAGTGGTACGTGCGTTTTACGACAAGCGAAAAAGACCATCCGGAACTGATCAATCGGGCCAAACAAGAAACCGTGGCTTTGCAAGGAGAAAATTCCGAGTCTATGCAGATTTGGAAAGCGTTGCGCACAGCCTCTTTACGCGAGTTTCATCGGTTGTACAAAATACTTGAGGTAAGATTTGATCATGAGTTTGGCGAAAGCCATTATCGTGAACTTTCTTCGCAACTGGTTCCCCAATTGGTGCGTAAAGGAATCGCGAAACGCAGTCAGGGCGCAATCATTGTCTCTTTGGACGAGTACGGGTTGCCGCCAATTTTAGTACAGAAGTCGGATGATGCGTCGTTGTACGCGACCAATGATTTTGCGACTACGGTATTCCGGTACAAGAAATGGAAACCCGATCTTTCTCTGTATGTGGTTGCCAATGAACAGTCTCTGTATTTCGAGCAGCTGTTCAGGGCATTCGAAAAGTATCGTTTATCTCCGGGAACGAAGTTGGTGCACGTTAAGTTCGGTATGATTCGTGGTGCCGACGGAAAAAAACTTTCCACTCGCAGAGGCGCGTTTATTTCCCTCGAAGAGCTTTTGCAAAAAGCGACCCAGCGGGCGCAGCGTATCGCAAAAAAGAAAAATCCCTTATTGAAACAAAACGAACTGATACGGGTTGCCGCAGCGGTGGGTATCGGCGCGTTAAAGTACCAGGATCTTTCACAGAACAGGAATACCGATATTATGTTCGATTGGGAGAAAATGCTTTCCCTTCAGGGTAATAGTGCACCGTACATACAGTATACCTATGCCCGTTTGGCAAGTATCCTGCGTAAAGCGCGTTTGAAACCGATTTCATCATCGAAGTTCGTTTTCGGGGAAGAAGAGGGTTTGTTGATGCGCAAATGCGTTCAGTTTGGCGAGGTAGTGGAGAAATCCGCTTCGGAGTATGCACCCAACATCATCGCGAATTACGTGTATGATCTTTGCTCGCTGATCAATGGATTCTATGAGCGGATACCGATTCTTAAATCCGAGGAGCCACAGCGATCCGTACGCTTGGCGGTTATCAAGCACGCCTCCGAAACCATCAAGGCTTCGTTGTATCTTCTCGGTATTTCGGTTATGAATAAAATGTAGTTATTATTATGGAACCATCCACCAACCCGTTTCCTAAAATCGAAGAATCAATATTGTCTTTATGGAAAGAAAAGCGCATTGCCCAACAAAGCTTGGAAGCAAAGCGCGATACGTCATTCGTATTTTTCGAAGGGCCGCCGACAGCCAATGCCGGTCCAGGATTCCATCATGTCATTGCCAGGGTTTTCAAAGATATTATCCCTCGTTACAAGTTTCTGAAGGGATTTGCGGTGCCGCGCAAGGCGGGCTGGGATACTCATGGCCTTCCGGTTGAGCTGCAAATCGAAAAAGAAATCGGCACCAAGACGAAGTCGGATATTGAGGCCTACGGGATTGCCGCGTTCAACCGCAGGTGCCAGGAATCGGTCTGGCGTTTCAAACAAGAGTGGGATAGATTCACCGAACGTATCGGTTTTTGGCTTGACCTTGACCATCCCTTTATCACCTATGATCTGCAGTATATGGAGAGCGTGTGGTGGTTGCTCAAGAAAATATGGCAAAAAGGACTGCTCAAGCAGGATTACAAGGTGGTTCCGTATTGTAGCCGGTGTGGGACGCCGTTGTCGTCCCATGAGGTTGCGCAGGGATATAAAGACGTTAAGGATACGTCGGTGTATTTGAAGTTCAAATCACAACATGCGAAATTCGAAAATACGTATTTTCTCGTATGGACCACGACACCTTGGACACTTCCTGGTAATGTGGCCTTGGCAGTGAATCCCGATCTCACCTATGTTTATGCGAAATTTTCAAATGGAGAAATATATATTGTTGCAGAAAATCGCTTGAATGTATTTCAGGAATCTTATGAGGTGTTGGAGAAGGTTTTAGGGAAAGATTTGGTAAGTATACGCTACGAGCCGTTATTTCCGTATCTACAGAACAAAAATATCCCCAATATCGGGAATGCATTTCAGGTATTACCCGCAAACTTCGCGACCGATCAAGAGGGTACTGGGATCGTGCATACTGCGGTGATGTACGGCGAGGACGATTTCCAGTTAGGAAAACAGTTTCAACTCCCCGAATATCATCTCGTGGGAACCGACGGAAAGTTTGTGAGCGATGTGACGGAGTGGCAGGGGATGTGGGTGAAAGATGCCGATCCAAAAATTATCGAGGCGCTCAAAAATCTCGGCATGTTGTATCGTACCGAGAATATTACCCATACTTATCCGTTTTGCTGGCGTTGTAAGACCCCGCTTTTGTACTATGCCCACCAATCATGGTTTATCATGATGTCGCAGCTGCGTGAACAACTTCTGAAAAACAACGAGCTTATTCATTGGGAGCCGGGCCATTTGCAGCAAGGGAGGTTTGGCGAATGGTTGCGTGAGGTAAAAGACTGGGCTTTATCGCGCGACCGGTATTGGGGGACACCTTTGCCGATATGGCAGTGCGAAGCGGACCTTAAGCATCAGATCGCGATCGGGTCGATACAGGAGCTTTCAAAACGCGCTTGGCAACCGAACACTTACTACTTGATGCGGCATGGCGAATCAACCTCGAACACAGAAGGATATAACGCTGGCTGGCCGGAAAAAGAAGGTGTCATTTCCGAACTTACCGAAAAAGGGAAACAGCAGGTTAAGGATGTCATCCCTATGCTTAAAGCAAAAAAAATCGATTGCATTATTGCTTCAGATCTTACAAGAATCAAGCAAACAGCAGAGATTTTACAAAAAGAGTTTCCCGGGGTGGAAATTCGTTACGACAAGCGTTTACGCGAGGTTGATTTTGGCGTATTGAATCATAAGCCTTTATCGGAATTCAGTGGTTTATTCATTAATGCGTTAAGAGCTCCAGTAGAGCAGCTGTTTATAACCAAGCCGGAAGGCGGCGAAAGCCCTCTGGAAGTTCAGGAAAGAGTATTTGCGCTTGTGCGGGAGGTTGAGCATGAATTTCATAATAAAAACATTCTGTTTATTTCTCATGGCTTGCCTCTGTGGGTTTTGGAAGGGAAACTGAAAAATTTGTCGCTTCAGCAAACCTATGAATTAGGGCAACAGAAAAACGCCGAGGTGCGCGTATGCCCATCTTTGAATCTTCCTTATAACGAAAAACAAGAGGTTGATCTGCACCGGCCCTACATCGATGAGATTGCGTTGATGTGTCCCGAATGCGGTGGAAAAATGATGAGGGTGTCGCAGGTGATTGATTGTTGGTTCGATTCTGGGGCTATGCCCTATGCCCAGCACCACTTTCCGTTTGCGTTCATGAAACCCGGTGAAGATCCGGACACCATTGATTATCCAAAACTCTTAGAAAAGATGTTGCCGTTTCCGGCCGACTATATTTCAGAAGCGATTGACCAGACACGGGGGTGGTTTTACACGTTGCATGCGATTGCCGCGGCTTTGGATTTGGGACCGGCCTACAAAAACGTGGTCTGTATGGGTCATGTTCTTGACGAAAAGGGCGAGAAAATGTCCAAGTCAAAAGGCAATATTATTAATCCCTGGGACATGACGGAGCGGTACGGGGTGGATGCGTTGAGATGGTATTTTTATACCGTGAACAGCCCGGGCGAATACAAAAAGTTTGCCGAAAAAGATCTTGGGCAATCCGTCGCCGAACTTATGGTGGTCCTGAATATGCTTAATTTTTTCTCCATGTACGCGCCGGAACGTATCAAGACGGCGCATATGCCGGAGCCGAAAACCGTGCTTGATAGATGGGCTATTGAACGGGTTCGTACCGTTGCCGCAGAGGTCGGCGGCTTATTGGATACGTACAAGATATTTGAAGCATCACGTACTTTAGAGGTTTTATTTGACGATTTATCAAAGTGGTATGTCCGCAGGTCCCGTAAACAGTTTCAAAAACCGGATTCTTCGGCCGCGTTCGAATACCAGACGGCGTTTTTCGGATTTTTACTTTTGGACCTGAGCCGTATTATGGCGCCGTTTACCCCGTTTTTGGCAGAACATATCTGGCAAGAAGTGAAGCGGCGGATGCCGAATGCGAAATTGGCGGAAAGTGTGCACTTGGATACATGGCCCGAGGCGCCGCCATCTGAAAGAGCATCAGGACTGTTTCATGATATGGAGGTGGTGCGTTCGATTGTCGCAGTGGGGCATACCATACGCGCACAGGAAAACATCAGTGTGCAGAAGCCGCGTCAAACACTGTTCATGTTCATCGAACGCTGGGTTGACATCGCCGCTCTGGAACAGGAATACTGCGCGATCATAAAAGACGAGGTGAATGTCAAAGAAGTAAAAGTTGTGGACACTATGCCTGAATCGGAT
>Ga0076288_111_pt1 | contig 20493 bp, 20 predicted proteins | sample RifGroF2_FD_67975 | JGI IMG/M metagenome (GOLD analysis project Ga0076288, IMG submission 67975) | Parcubacteria bacterium GW2011_GWF2_46_8 | reverse complement strand
AGATACGATACCATCGAAATGCAATGTCAACGAATTTATTTTTCAAGAGTTCGGTACAATGTAACCCACATTTTCGGAGGTATGGTCTCCGGTCTGGTTTGTACGGGAATTTTTATCTTTTGAAAGGCTTCGACAAGAACGGGAATCTGGTAGAGATTTTTCAGATTGTTGGTAAGGTACTTACGGGGACTGGAAAATCCTTTACCCACAAACGTCTTGAACCGTTCTTGCTTGAGTTCTGGCGGGACGGATGTATGCGGGGTTATGGTGATGATGCTTGAGACTACTTTTGGCGGCGGGGAAAATGCTCCAGGAGGAATATTTTCAACAAGAGAAACGTCGCCGTATAGTTGCACGAATACAGAGATTTTTGAAAACCGTTTTCGGTCAACCAGGCGCTGCGCAACCTCGCGCTGTACCGTCAAAGTGACATGATGCGGTTTCGGCCAGTTTTCCACAAGTGTGCGCAGAAATCTGCCGGTTATGTAATACGGTATATTACCGATAACACTGTAAGACGGTAATCCGAGCGCGGAGATATCGAAAGTAAGGGCATCTGCGTGCATAATGGTGACATTTGGGTTTCCGGCAAAAAGTTTTTTTGTTTTTGCGACAAGTAAAAGATCTTTTTCAAGGGAGATGATTTTGCAATTCGTGCGGGCAAGTTCGCGGGTAAGCGTTCCGGTCCCTGTCCCGATTTCCACAATCGTGTCACCTGCCTTAAGATCGCTCGTTTGTGCTATTCTTCTCAGAATATTTTTATCGGTGAGAAAATGCTGACCGAGAAATTTGTTGGGCATATTTTTATCCAAGCAGAACAATGTCCTCGTCGTCCTCCCGGTCGCGTTGGTATTCATAGAGCAAGCCGTCTTCACCCGCATAGGTTCGCGGGGTACCGGTTTGATAAACGAACTCCGCGTATAAAGGAGGGATATCCTGGAGAAATCTCGACGGAATATTGTACTGGAGGCTGCCGTGTATATAACGTGTTTGGCACAACGTAAGATGAAGCTGTGTCTGGGCGCGCGTCATGCCGACATATAACAAGCGGCGCTCTTCCTCGAGTTGATCAGGAATCGACAGCGACCTGTTATGAGGGAGGAGTCCTTCTTCAAGTCCGGAAATGAAAACAGTATCAAATTCAAGTCCTTTTGCACCATGAAGGGTCATCAAGGTCAGTTTTTCTTTTGAACTGTCCAGTTCGTCCGCATCCTGGAGCAATTGTAAGGCATGGAGAAATTCTCCAAGACCAGATGTTTCTGTTGAAGAAAATGTTTCCGCAATGCGCATCAGTTCCTGGATATTTTCCCATCGTTCCTGGCCTTCGTCGGTGTTGGGATCAAGATATTGTTTGTATTCAATAGTATGGACAACGTGCTCAATAAGCCCTTTTGTGGTCAGTTTTTGCGCCTTATCCCGTATTTGGGCCATCATGGTGAAAAACGTCTGAATGCGGTTTGCCGACGGAGAAGGGGTGAGCTTTTCGCTGTTCCACTGTTCCTTTTTGAGGCGTGCGATACTGGCCGCGCCGATACCCCGCGGAGGAACATTTATAATGCGTTCAAGTGCCGCTCCGTCTTTGGGATTATGGATCGCCCGAAGGTAGGCGACGATGTCGACTATTTCTTTGCGTTTGTAGAATTTAAATGCTCCGATAAGTTGGTACGGAATCCGTTCTTGTATGCACATATCTTCGAAGATCCTTGATTGGACATTAGTGCGGAAAAGGATCGCAATACGGGGAAGGTTAATCCCCTCACCCAAACGGGAAAATATTTTTTCTTTTATCCATAATGTTTCGTGTTGTTCGTCAACGAATTGAGTTACCGACACCAGAGATCCCGACGGATTTTCTGTAAACAATTTTTTTTCCGTCCTGGCGACATTTTTGCTGATGACGCCGTGGCTTGCGTTGAGAATATTCTGGGTTGATCGGTAATTTTGTTCCAGGTAAAATGTCCGAGCCTCGGGCCAGTCATGCTCGAAGTTCAAAAGGATCCGGTAGTCAGCGGACCTGAATCCGTAAATGGATTGCCAGTCGTCGCCGACCACGCATATATTGTTGTGTTTTCCGGCAAGGAGGCGAAGGAGCTCGTACTGCGGCTTATTGGTGTCCTGATACTCGTCGATAAGAAAGTGTGTATAGCGGCCATAGTACATGTTCAGGATTTCTGGATGTTTTTCGAGCAGTTCTACGGCTTTCAGGATGATGTTGTCGAAATCAAAGGCATTTTGTTCAAGAAGGATTTTTTCGTACTCTTCATATATGGTTTGCAACTTTTTAGGAAGCCTTCCGTTGCCCATGGTATCCCCGCGGTTTTTAAGAAATGAAATTTTTTTGTAGATGGCGCGGGCGTTTTCCTGATAGTCCAGGCGCTCAAGCGCTTGTTTGGTTGCCGCGCAACTGTCCAGTTCGTCATAAATACTGAAGTTTTGTTCATGCCCGATTGTCCGGGCGTGTGAGCGTAAGATAGAAAGGGCAAACTTATGGAAAGTACCGATAAACGGAATCTTTACTATTAACTTTTCCTTTTCGGAAAGGAGGGCAGTAATTCTTTGTTTCATTTCATCCGCCGCCTTGTTGGTGAAGGTCAAGGTAACTATTGCGGAGGCCGGCACCCCTTGGGATAAAAGGTGGGCGACGCGGTGGGTAAGAGTTTTTGTCTTGCCCGATCCGGCTCCGGCGACAATCAAAACAGGCCCGGCCACCGTTTGTACTGCTTGGCGTTGCCGTTCGTTCAATTCCGAAAAAATCTTTTCTTCACCACTGTTCATACAGTATGAAATATAACCTTTATTCCATTATATGTATACGAAAGAATTTTTTATAATGAAGCAGCCGGTTCTGGGGGTAATAAACGGCCTGGTTGCGGAATCCCTACCGTATGCTATACTGACCATTACAACTTTGTGTACTCATACAAAAGGCCGAAAAACCCTCCTTTCCGTTGTTTCGTGGCTGAAAACCAGGTTTGATCGGCTTCAGAACAAGTTTATTTCTTTATATACAGTGCATTGGCTAACCAAGCGACTCCCTGGTTTATGCGCAGGTTGTTTCATGGTTTTTTTCGCATTTTCCGTTATTCAGGCGATAACTCCTGCCCATCTGTATGCGTCTTTTCCTTTACGAAACATTGTTATGGGGGGACCAGAGTCTTCATCAAGGATGCTTGCCCTTCAGTCTGCCCAATATGAAAATGAGAATCAGGAAAATCGGGTGCGACCCTATGCTTATAGCGCTGCTTCCGGGGCAGTGTATGGTTGGCCTTCGCAGAATGTTTCCGTTGATCCCTTAAAGGTAAACGACGCAGAGATATCGGGAGAGTCACCAATCGTTATTTATGACGTTGGCCAAGGGGAAACCATAGCAACTATCGCGGAAAATTTCCGGATTTCCATTGACACTATCGTGCAAGCGAATTCATTAGGGACGACAGATATTACTCCTGGCCAAAAGTTGATCATTTTGCCCGTTTCGGGAGTTTTACACGAAATCCAGCAGGGCGACACCCTCGAATCATTGAGTCAATACTATAATGTACCGGCGTCCCGTATCCGCACTTTGAATGGATTAACGGATAGTGAAGAGCTGTCTTCCGGTGAAAAAATCATTATTCCCGGAGCAACCGCGAAAACAAAACTCGCATTTGAAGAAACTACGGTTTCTGAAGTGAGGTTTCGTATGCCCACCATTGGGTGGAACTGGGGGGCGCTTCACCGTGTGAACGCGGTGGATATCGCGAATCGTTGCGGTACGCCCGTATACGCTTCCGCGGCGGGAACGGTGCTCGAGTCGGTTGAAACAGGATGGAACAACGGTTATGGTATCTATGTTCTTATGAGCCATCCCGATAAAACGAAAACACGATACGCGCATCTCTCGACAATTTTCGTTTCCGTCGGATCTTCAGTGAAACAAGGCCAGCTTATCGGAGCAATCGGGAAGTCGGGCAAGGTGGATGGGGTAAGCGGGTGCCATTTGCATTTCGAAATTTTGGGCGCCACGAACCCGTTTGCGAAATAACCTTCTTTTTGTGTAACCGCAAACAAACTCCGTGATCACGGAGTTTTTACATGGTAAAGTCCCGATACTGCAATGCTTCAGTGAGGTGGATATCCGCGATACTGTCCGAGGAATCAAGGTCGGCGATAGTCCGGCTTACCTTAAGAATGCGATGAATCGCCCGAGGGGAAAGCAGGAACTGTTTTTCTGATTGCATCAGGATCGCCTCGGATGACGTCCCAATGGCGCAGAAGTTTTTTATATTATTGAGTCCCATTTCGCTGTTGGTATGTATATTGTTTTTACGGAACCGTTCTTGCTGTATGGCACGGGCGCGTATGACTTGTTCTCGTAAGAAAGAAGATTCTTGGGTATTTTTATGGTGCAAGAGGTTCGCTATAGGGATACGCGGGACTTGTACAACAATGTCGATACGGTCCAGGATGGGACCGGAAACCTTCCGCTGATATTTTTGAATTGTTTGCATTGAACATGAGCAGGGATGTTTCGGGTCTCCGTAATAGCCGCATAGGCACGGGTTCATGGCGGCGACGAGCATGAATCTGGCGGGCATGGTCATATTTTGTTTCGCCCTCAATACACTGATAACACCGTCCTCAAGCGGTTGCCGCAATGCCTCAATAACGTCCCGGTGAAATTCAGGGAATTCGTCGAGAAACAAGACCCCACGATGAGCGAGACTGATTTCCCCGGGGCGTGGGTTCGATCCTCCTCCGATAATCGCACTTGCCGATGCGCTATGGTGGGGTTGCCGGAAGGGACGCTGGGTCACCCACGGTAATTCCCGGGAAAGGAGTCCGGCGATACTGTAGATTGCGGTAACTTCCTGAGACTCGTCTTTGCTCAGCGGGGGAAGGATAGAAGGAAGCGCTTTGGCAAGAATCGTTTTGCCGGTTCCGGGTGAACCCTTAAGAAGCATATGATGACCACCGGCTGCCGCTATGGAAAGCGCCCGTTTAATACTTTCGAGACCGGCAATTTCAGAAATATCGAGCTCGGGCGTAATTGACGGAGCGTCTGGAATAGCCGGAATGTCGGATACGATTCCTTTTTCACAATATTCAATCAGCTCTAGAATATTTTCAACAGGAATAATGCGTATGGAATCCTTGAAAAAACTTGCTTCGGCATAGTTGACCCGGGGAATAACAATATTTGCGTATTCATGATGTTTGATGGCTGCCATAATAATGGGAGCGATCCCGTGTATTCTTTGAAGCGATCCGTCAAGACCCAGTTCGCCGACAAAACAATGGTTCGGGATATTTTTTAGAGAAACTTGTTCAGTGGCGCACAGGAAACCAAGGGCAATGGGCAAATCAAATCCGCTCCCTTCTTTCTTAAGGTCTGCAGGGGCTAGGTTAACAATGATTTTTTTGTGGAATGAAGAAGGCGGCTTGAGGCCGCTGTTTTTAAGAGCGACATTGATACGCTCTTTCGATTCTTCTACTGCTTTGTCGCCGAGACCGACAATATGGAGGCCGGGAAGTCCGGGTGCCAAATCAACCTCGGCTCGTATGAGATGCGCTTCGATACCTATAGTTGTCGCGCAAAGAATTTTTACCGCCATTTATTTAGCACATTGAATGCACGTTGCTGCTGCGGGGTTGATGAGCAGACGTTCAATGGGGATCGGGGTACTGCATCGGGAGCACAGACCGTATTTTTTCGAATTGATTCCGGCAATGGCAGTTTGTATTTCTTCAAGCCGTTTCTCAAGGACCGCTTCAAGAGCTTTCCTCCTGCCGTATTCTTCGCTTACCTGGGCCTGGTCTTCTTGGCTGATTTCTTCTGAATTTTCAACGTACGATTCATGCCCGCCAGGGGTTGTTTGAATTTCCTTTGTGAAAGAGTCAAGTTCTTTTTCCAGCGCGATCAATTCTTGTTCCAATTTTGACTTAAGTTCTTTTTTTTGTTCTATGGTAATCATAAGGATTTATTCAGAAAGAGTATCGATAACAGTCTTGGTTAGTGTAGCATGGGTTGTGATGACAAAGTAGTTGTTTACAAATCCGTACGAAAATATAAGACCTCCAATAGAGCCACTAAGCGGTATGGTTCTGAATTCATGTCCTTTTATGGTCTCGGTGGTGAATTTTTGGTTTGTCCTTCGGGCTGTGCCATGGTGCGCGAACAAGGGTTTAAAGTATTCTTCCATGTTGGCGGTTTCCCAGTTCTGCATGATTGTTTTCGCTGTGGCAAGAGACCCCGGTTTTATACCGATAACCGCACCAAGGAATCGGGTTTGTTGTTCAGGAGCATACACAACCAAGGCGTACCCGGTATCTATGGTTGCTCGGAAGCTTTTTAAAGAATCAGGAGAAACATTTTCGATAAACGCGTCAGATTTAAGGTATTCACCATCGGTTCCTACGAGCGTTATGATGGCGAGCGATGTCGTTGCCAGGTATTGTTCTTCAAGGTGTGTTAAAACTGCAACAGGAAACGTACTTGACCCTAGAGTAAGCGTCGACGTTTTGGTGCTCTGGGAGAGCGTGATGGTTGGGTTTTCTTTAATCGGGTTTGGTGACGGAGATTCGGTTGGAGAAACGGTTGGCGTCGGTGTCGGCGCCGGAGATCCGCCCTTTCGGTATATAAACCAATAAGCAAGACTTCCGCCTAATACGACAACGATCGCGCCTAATACCATAAAGAGGCCAAAAGAGCTTCTGTCTTGTTTTTGCTGTGGCGGTGTTACTGAAGAAAGGTTTTGTGGTGAAGTGTTTTCCGCAGAAGGGCGTGGAGTTATCAGGGGAACTTGCTGTGCGGCTGGGTTCAAATCGGGAGTGACCAGCACAGGGACGACGATATTTATCGGCGTAGTTTGTGTTTGCGTGAACGGTTCGCTTTTCTCTATCGATTCTGGAGTATATGTAATAAGACCACCGCCCGTTTTTAGCGTTTCGAGGTCCTTACGCATAGTGCGTACTACCACGTTCGAAAAATACTGGGTTATCTTTTCCTTGTTCCCCGCCATATACTTTTCTTTATTATACCAGAGAAAAGCTTGGATTATGAGCGTCCGTAACGGTCATTTCTTGACTGACCATACGGTTGTCTGTTGTATGGGGGTGGGCGGCGTTCGTTCTGGGGTTGGCCCTGTTTGCGTTCCGGAAGATTCGGGTTGTCGGTTCCCAAAAGGGTCAATCTCATTTTCCCGTCAGGGAGAACTTCGGTTATTTTAACCGAAAGTTTTTGCCCGATCTTAAAGAGTTGTTCGGGGGTCTGGACTCCATAAGGTGTGATTTCGGAAATATGAAGCAAGGCGTCTTTGTTGGGACTTAACGCGATAAGCGCCCCGAACTCTATGAATCTTGCTACAGTTCCTTCAATCATCTCTCCTGCTTTGAATTCTTTAGTGATGGAGAGAATAGTGTCTTGGGCCTTTTGAACACCTGCGGCATCGGTTCCTGAAATGAAGATAGTGCCGTCGTCCTGTATGTCGATAAGAGTGTTGGTATCACGGATAATGCCCTGAACGGTTTTACCTCCTCCGCCGATAACCTCACCGATTTTTTCTACAGGGACGTGAATCGTGACAATCCGCGGGGCATACGGGGACAGGGTTTCGTTTGATTTTGGCTGGACCCGTTCCATAACCTGAATAACCGTGAGGCGTGCCGTACGGGCTTTGTCCAAAATTTCTTTGAGCAAATCCGTAGTGATGCCGGTGATTTTCACATCCATTTGCACAGCGGTGATGCCGTCCCTGGTTCCCGCAACTTTGCAGTCCATGTCTCCATAATGATCTTCGGGTCCCTGAATATCGGTTAAGACCACTGACTCACCATTTTCATTACTCATTAACCCCATTGCCATACCGGCAACGTGTTTTGACAGCGGTACCCCGGCATCCATTAAAGCCAAAGAGGTTCCGCACGTTGCTGCCATAGAACTGGAGCCGTTTGAAGAAAGGATTTCGGTTACGGCCCGTATCGTGTAAGGGAATATTTCTTGTTTCGGGAGTAAAGGCAAAATAGCGCGTTCGGCAAGGGCGCCATGACCGATTTCCCGCCTGCCCGGTCCCCTGAAAGGTCCGGTTTCACCGACAGAGTATGGAGGAAAATTATAATGGTGCATGAATCGTTTTTCACCGGTTGTTTCCATGCCCTGCATGACCAATGTTTCCCCGGGCGCCCCCAACGTGATAACCGAGAGTGCGTGTGTCTCACCGCGCATGAAAATCGCGGAACCATGGGTACGTGGCAAAACTTTCACCATAGCTTCGAGGTTACGTATTTCATCAATACCTCTTCCGTCGGGACGTTGCCGTTCGGTAATCGCTTTCTGGTGGACCAACGCATCTATGGCCCGATCAAGGAGTTGTTTGGCAATTTCTGTTTGTTCTGTTTTTTCGTGTTCTTCGAGAAAAGCGATGAATCGAGAATTAAGCAACGCGAAATTTTCTTTTGCATTTGATTTAGCGTTGAAAATAAACTGTTCTCCGTATTGGCCCACAAACTGTTCAACCAGGGCAGAAAGCTCCGTATCTGTTTCTTGGATGGTTATGGCAACGGTGGTGCTGGGGATTTCTTTGAGTACTTCTTTTTGCCACGCTACGAGTTCTTTAATTTGTTCGTGAGCTTGCGTGCCAAGTTCGTATATTTCTTGTTCTTGAGCTTCCGACCCGGCAACCTCGATCATATTTATGGTACTGTTGGTTCCGGCAAAAAATGCATCGCAATATATTTGATCGCGATCTTTGTACGATGGTTGGAGTATAATGGGGGTTTCGGGAGATTTTTTCGCAACACGTACTCCAGCAATCGGTCCTTTAAAAGGAACTCCGGATGCCTGGATCACCAACGAGGCGCCCAGAAGTGCGATGAGCTCCGGATCGTTTTCTTCGTCAATGGAAAGAACGGTGATAACGACCTGGACGTCCCGGCGGAGTTGTTTGTCGAAAAGAGGCCGGATGCTGCGGTCAATGAGCCGGCCGGTCAAAATCGCGGTTTCGGTCGGTCTTGTTTCACGACGCACGAAACGGGATCCGTAGATCTTTCCCGCGGCATAGTATTTTTCTTCGTATTCAACCGAAAGGGGTACAAAATCGATGCCGACACGGTCAGTCGCTCCGATAACAATCGTTACCAGCGCAACGGTTTCTCCGTATCGGATCAGGCATGACGCATCCGCTTGTTGTGCGAGCGGAGAAAATTCTACGATGAGTTCTTTTCCCGCGAACTCTTTGCGGAATACTTTCTTTTCCATAGGTTTATATTGTAGAAGCAATCACAGGAACACGGGCTCTACATTTTACCTTACAGGGTAAAACCAGTATGCTTATGATCACTTCTTGTTTATTTTATTTACTTTTTAGCAAAAAAACTTTTGGTTGGGATCCGAGATCTATGAAGTCATCCACAGCCTCTTTTAATTTTCCCGAGGCGCTCTTGGAAAATCCCAGGACTTCTACTTGCTTGCCGTGTCCCTGCAGGTATTCCACCAGCGGAATAAAGTCGCCGTCGCCGGTGACGAGCACGATGGTGTCGACGCTTTCGGAAAGGCGGATTGCGTCAACCGCCATGCCCACATCCCAGTCGGCTTTTTTCATTCCGCTGGAATATACCTGAAGATCTTTCATACGCAGGTCAACCCCCATATTTTCCAGGGCGTCGAAAAACGCGGTTTCGCCGGTCGGAATGACGCGCTCGTGTTCGTTCACCTCTTTTGTTTCCGAACGGACGACATAGGCGAAAATCCTGATCAACTGGCGCCCTGCGAGAGCCCTTCTGATAATTGCTTCGAAGTTTACCCGCGAGTGGAACAGGTTTTTTGCCGAATGGTATAGATTTTGAACGTCAATAAAAATAGCAACCCGTTGCGCTTTGTGCTTAATAGTGGTCATAGGAGAATTAATCCAATCCGAGTGATTTAGCTAACTTTTGGTATCGTTTTGGGGCATTGGCCTTAAGCCAGTTCATTAATCTCTTGCGTCGGATAATCATGCGCAATAATCCTTTGCGTGAGCTGGAATCTTTTTGGTGCGATTTAAGGTGCTGTGAAACCTCGGTGATCCGTTCTGAAAGAAGGGAGATCTGGACTTCCGGAGATCCGGTGTCGGTTTCATGAACTTTATGAAACCCGATAATCTTTGATTTTTTCTTTGTTTTCAGCATTAAGGCATTGTATCACGAGTTTACTTGAGCGGCAAGTTAGGAAACTTCCGTAGTTCCATCTTGTGTTTCCGGTGGTTCGTTTGGTTCCGTGGATTCCGTTGGTGGTGTTGATTGCGCTCCTTCTATACTTTCATCCGGTTTCGTGATTGAACGGATCTCGATATGCGCATTTTGACCGCCTTTGCCGATTGCCAAAGAGAGTTGATCGGCGGCGACCAGGACCCGGACCTCTTTGGTTGCTTTCATTTCAACTTCTTCAACCTTTGCGGGAGCCAGGGCATGGGAGATGAAGGCTATGGGATCGTCCGACCAAAGGATAATATCGATTTTTTCCTCTTCCCCCAATTCATTGGTGACGGTGGTGACTCGGGTGCCTTTCTGGCCGACACATGCTCCGATAGGATCAATTGAACCGGTGTTTGAGCTAACCGCTATTTTTGTGCGCGAGCCGGCTTCACGGGCGATTGATTTAACTTCGACAATGCCATCGGAAATTTCCGGGACTTCATTGGCGAATAATTTCCCGATGAATTTGGGGTGGGAACGTGAAAGCGCCACCATGAGTCCGCGGGGAGTTTGTTCAACCGAAACAATATAAAATTTCATCCGGTTGCCGACGAAGTACCGTTCGCCCGGAATGGTTTCATCGGGAAACATCATCCCGACAGTCTTCCCTAGATCAACATAAACGCTTCTGTTGTCCATGCGCTGGATAATACCGCTTACGATTTCTCCTTCTTTGCTTTTGAAGAAGTCGAAAATAGTTTCTTTTTCTATTTCATGAAGCTTTTGCAGAAGCACCTGTTTTGCGGTTTGGGCAGCGATGCGGCCAAAGTCCAGTTTCTGTTCCAAGGGAAATTCCAGTTCTTCCCCGGGGAAAATGTTGGGATTCAAGGCTATCGCCTCCTCGAACATAATATGGCGTTCCGGGCTGAAGACAACCTTTTTTGCGGCAGTAAGCTGATCTTTCGGCTCTTCTTCTCCTTCCGCTTCGATCATACTTTCGTCAACAACAGTTTTTACCAGGAAAAACAAAACATCGCCGGTTTCCGGATTGAACTTTGTCCGGATAACCTCGTTTTTTTCCCGGTACTCTTTTTTATACGCATGCGCGAATGCGGTTTCGATGATTTCCTGGACTCTGCTCTCCGGGATCTCCCGCTCTTCGGCGATTTGCCGTATGGATGCGATAATGGTTTTTAAATCAAACATATATTTGTATTATAGAAATGTGATGTATCAACTAAAAGTTCCGCCTAGACGCGGAACTTTTACAGTGTAGCATGCGAGTTGTCCGTGTCAACCGATGGTTATGCCCCGAATATGCTTCTGATAATGAACACGACACCCTTGCTCAAAAGGACAACAACGAATCCGATTGCCGCGTAGATAATAATAGTGATTCCTTGTTGGAATTTTTCTGGTTTCCCCGAAGAAGTCATCATGACAAAGGCCGCGTAAAGAACTACGCCGGTGACGATCGGAAAGCTCATGGCGTAAACAAAATTGATGATCGCCTCGAGCAGCTCTTCAATGGTGCCGATCTTCGAAGGGTTTGGGAAAAGTCCGCTTGTACTCGCGGTAGTCGTCGCCTGGCATATCACCCCAGGTGACATGGCGATCAAAATTAGTCCGGTAATGGCAGTAATCGTTTTTAACTTGGACATTTTTTTTTATTACCTAATTAATAAAAACAGATAAGATTATATTACAAAGGACAGCAAATGAGGCCTATCCCGGTGCAGGATGCAGGAACCGGTTCGCTGATATTGGCCGGATCGTCAAAGCTGCAGAATTTATCCGTTAACGATAACGCCGGAGATTTACACACCATATGGATATTGAGGGGGTCGCGGAAATCAATACACCACAGGTGATTGGGTATCAGTGGTGGCATAAGTGGCCCAACGCAATGGTAGTCAAGGTATGTGCCGCTGCCACACGTGGCGGTTAGGAGGCACACCGGAGCGCTGGTGTCACATCCAAAAGGACAATCCATTGTTTTGACCCATGTTCCCTCATCGCACATGTACGCGGCATTACTTTCGCATTTGGCATCGCCGGCACTGCATTCGAGTGGGATACCGGCTCCCGGGGCGCACTCAATATTATTCCAGAATGTTGGTATGGATCCGGGTGCCGCGAACCAGTTGAGAATCGTATTTACGAAAATGAAGCTCGCCATGACAATGATAATTCCTATCACGACATTTTTTATGTTATCCAAAATCTTTTTTACGTTTCCGGGATTCCCTTGGCTCGAATAAAACAAAACTCCGTTATAAACCAAAATTCCCGTGGCGCCGATAAATACCAGTCCGATTATCCATTCGAATACTTTTTGAATGGTTTTTAAGAGTGCGCAGATGTCGCATGACCCGGGTTGAGGGATCGGGATGCTGGGGTCGCAAACCACGAGCCCTGCACCATGAGCAAAAACCGGCGTTAACGCAACTATGCTCAAAAGGAGCAAAAGGAAAAGGGAAAGATATTTGCGCATATGTTTCATTATACCCCCGCACTTTTTAAAGATCAAAAGTTTCATATCGGTCAGAATAAAGAGGTCGCGCGTATAATAATGTAGGCCTTTAAGTTTATAGTAAGTGAGAGGGTGTACCTTAAATAGCGTCAAACATTCTGTTTATCTGGGCGTTGAGGTATTGCATCGCGTTTTCAAGGGTAACGCGGCTGCGTACGATATTGTCGATTGTTTCATTAAATAGGGTTTTTATTCCCTCGGTATCGGGCTGAGGCCAGTTAAAGGCAGTGTAGGCCTGACGTGTGAAGACATCGAGAATAGGATCGTTGCGGAACTGCGAGATGATACTTTTTTTCGCGGGACTTACGTTGACCCGTTGGCTGTACCACTGTGCTTCCTGGGCGTCGGTTACGGCGGCAATCAGACTCCAGGCTTCGGTTTGGTTGCGTGATTGTTTGGAAACCGCGAGGCCCCAGTAATTCGAAAAATCTTTGCGCAATGTTGCCTTTTGCGGTTGGGGCATCAGGGCGATTTTGAAGGTGAAGTACGGGGCGACGCTGCGGATATAGGCGATATCTTTTGCATAAGCGAACACAAAAGCCACTTTGCCGCGGGCGAACTCATCGAGGGCGTTGGCCATACTGTTGTTCCAGGTGTAGACACCCGTTTGGTTATTCGAAAACTGGGTGTAGAAACTTAGAGCGTCTTTCGGATTGGTCCCGAGATCTGCGCGGAGGGTTTTGGCATTGATCATAGGTGATCCGGTTTGCATCATGAGAAGCATGGTAATATCCGCTGCATTCTCGATGTTGTTGCTCGTTCCCAGTGCCGCACCGCTATAAAGAATGTTTTTTCGGTCATCGAGTTTAGTGAGCTTGGGAACCATGGTGGTGAGTTCTTCCCATGTTTTCGGCGGAAACGGGATAGCAGCCTGGTCGAGAAGTGCGGGATTGTAAAGGAGTGCAAGCGAATCAATGAACAAGGGAAGAGCGATAACCTGATTGTTCGAAACAAAATCGTGGGTAATGGTGCTGGGATAGTTTTCTTCGATTGTTTTACTGGTAGCGATTGATTTCGGAGCAGCAACGATTTTTTGATAATGTTTCAAAAACCAGGTGTTGTGGAAATAAAATACATCCGGACCGCTTCCCGAAGCTAAGGCGTCGACCAGTTCGCGTTCGTATGTTTTTACATTTTTCTTGATATAGACGATTTTGTTTTTTGTTTCCTGCGTGTAGCGTTTGGTAAGGTTTTCCCAGATATTTTTATCATCGTCCACTCCCCAGACGGTAATAGTAAGGTTGCTGTTCGGTGCGGGTTTCAAACCTCTATACAAAAGGAATCCTCCGATTGCGATTACGAGAATTATTCCGCCGATGATAATTATTTGTTGTTTGGTGACCGGCATATATAGTGTGAGGATCGGTTATTTTTCGAAAACAATCGCATAATGGTACGGGTCGCATTCGAACTCTGTTTTCGCGTGTACGCCGCATTTTTCGGCCATGGCCTTCACTTGCGCGGATGCTACCGGGTAGTGGCCGCTGGCAATGATCATTTTTTCCGGATACCAATCGATAATAACAATATTACCCTTTGATTTTGCGATGCGCGTCGCTTCTTGGATAATTATTTCTTGCTGATCTGATTGAAACAGAATATTCGAGACGATCACCCAGTCGCAAGAATCATCAGGAAGCGTTGATCCGTTTGGCTTTTCAAGATTGGCGCGGATTGGTTTTACATTGAAGAGTTGTTGTTCACGCGCCTTTGTCGCGATGACCTCAAGGGATTCACTCAAGACATCGAGCGCGTACACGGTTCCTCCGGCTCCCACCCGTTTTGCGCATGACAGTGTTATAAAACCGGATCCTGCTCCGAAATCCGCAACGGTTTGGCCGGGCTGGATTTCTAATTTGCCGACTAGCTTTTCCGCATCGAATAATATCTGTTCCATACATATATTATATAGCGCAAATAAGTGTTTGCAATAAGAATCTGTTTTTAGAGAAGGTCAGATGCACACCTTATTATTGAGCTAAGATATTTTGATTATCGATTTACACGGAATTTTTTGTAATTCAGGCTTTTTTCAAATCTCCAATAGCTAACATGTGAGGATTGTTAGTGGGGTTCCGGTGTTCGCTTTTGTCTTACAATGATGCGATAGACCATTTTGTTTCTATAACTCTTTTTTGTTTCACCCTATTAGAAGCTGTATTACAGCTTCTAATAAGTTTCACGTGGAACATTTTATTGTGAAACCACGTAAAACGTGGCACGGCATGTTTTACAAAATGCGTGAAACAAGTGTTTCACAGAATTGTTATATTTTGAAATGTTTCACGTGGAACAAAAACCTGTGAAACATGTTTCACAGGTTTTTGTGAAACAAATATGTTTCACAAGGTCAGAAAATCTAAGATTTTTTATCTTTTTTATATAATTTTCGCCAATCAAATAGCCATTCATTTAAAGAGTCCCCAGGGCACTCTGTGGCTGACCCTGGGACTTCACGATGCCCGAGTACGTTCGGTATTTCTATTTTATACTTTGCCACGAGAATTCTGAGAACTGTGTTAAGGGAGGAGAGTTGTCTTTGGGTTGGGTCTTCTTTATCAAAATCGCCTGCCAGGCATACCCCGATACTTTTTTCGTTCATATTACTCGCCTTGGTATGGGTGCCGGCGGTCGATTCGTTCCTCCCCCGCCGTGTTTTACCGTCGTTTTCGATAAAGTAGTGATAGGCGATGTTGCCCATGCCCTGGTAGAGGTGGAATTTTTTGATTTTTTCAAAAGTAGTGGTATCCCTATTGGTAGCACTCTGATGGACAATAATATAGCGGATGTTTTCCTTAACAAGCTTCATGTCTTCAGTATAGCGGTGACAGACCGGTTTGACAAAGTTTTGTACCGAGCATACAATGGAAATGTTCACGAGCGCACAGTTGATCGGCTATTGAACGATAGTAAATAATGGTGCCCGTGGATCTGCGGAAATTGAGTGGGTTGTCAGGAATACCCGACTTTATCTTTTTATTGATTGTGATTCTATGATTTGTATTCTCATGTGCGTGTTGAGCGTAACGGGAATTTAGGAATACCCATTTTTTTTCGTGGATCAGGGCATATATCAAATATGTCTGTTTATACATTGGTTGCAGGTCTCATAGCTTTCGGTATTGGAGGAGGTATTGGTTATGTGATGCGGCGATACGTTGTCCAAAAAAAGATGGGGAGCATTGAGACAACGGTTCGCGAGAAAGTCGAGAAAGCCCAGGAAGAAGCAAAGCAGATGATCCTTGAGGCCAAGGATAAAGCGGTTTCTTTGCTTGCCTCGGCAGAAGAAAGTTTAAAAAAGGAAAAAGATCAGTTAAATCGGACTCAAGAACGGCTTTTGCAAAAAGAGGTCGGTCTTGATGACCGGGCGAAAAAACTCGAGGGCAAGGAAGAAAAATTACTGGAGCAGGCCGAGAAAATAAAAAACATAAAAATCGAACTTGAAGCCGCTCAGGAAAAAGAATTTGAACGGCTCGAAGAGTTGTCTCATTTATCACGCCAGCAGGCACAGGAAGAATTGTTTGAGCGCATGAAACAGGTGCATCATCAGGACCTTCTTGAATCGCTTCGAAAGCTTGAGAACGAACGGGCTGGAGAAATTGAAAGACGGGCATCCGATCTGGTGGCGACTGTCATTCAGCGGTACTCGCGTCCCATGGTTTCGGAGATCACCACCTCGATTATTACGTTGCCGAGTGAGGAAATAAAAGGGAGAATTATAGGGAAAGAAGGAAGGAATATTAAGCATTTCGAGAAATTGACGGGCGTTGAGGTAATGATTGACGAAACCCCGGATTCTATTATGCTGTCGTGCTTTGATCCGGTGCGCCGTGAAGTCGGGCGGGTTGCCCTGGAGCGTCTTATTCAAGACGGCAGAATCCAACCGGCACGTATCGAAGAACAAATTGAAGAAGCGAAGAAGATCGTGAGCCAGGCAATCAAGGAAGCGGGCGAGCACGCGGTTTATGAAGTCGGTATCATTGATTTCCCTCCGGAGATTATTCATCTTATCGGTCGTCTGAAATTCCGCACCAGTTACGGGCAAAATGTATTGAATCATTCCATGGAGGTCGCGACTATTGCGCGCATGCTTGCCGAAGAACTGGGGCTCGATGCCGATGTCGCCAAAAAGGCAGGACTTACTCATGATATCGGTAAAGCTGTTGACCATGAAATCGAGGGGGATCATATGGAATTGGGCATTAAAATCCTGCAAAAATACAAGGTGGACGAGCGGGTTATTATGGCGATGCGGTCCCATCACGAAGATTACCCGATTGCTATTCCGGAAGCCCATGTGGTTAATGCCGCTGATGCGATTTCCGGGGCTCGACCAGGGGCGCGCCGCGATGCCTTGGAAGAATATCTGAAACGGCTTGGCGACCTTGAGCGTATTGCCAATGAATTTCCGGGTGTTGAAAAGTCTTACGCGATTCAATCAGGACGAGAATTGCGTGTCTTCGTCACCCCGGGGCAGCTTGATGATTACAGTTCAGCGCAGCTCGCCCGCAATATCGCAACCCGTATTGGTCAGGAACTGAAGTTTCCTGGAGAAATCAGGGTAGTGGTTATCAGGGAAACCAGGGCCATAGAATACGCAAAATAGCCTTATTTTAAAGGGATTTTATCAATAGTGAAAAAATCTTGATTTCATGGGCTTTACAAGCGTATTTTTGGGATTTATACTGGTTACTATATAAAACGTCGGAAAAAATAAAAGTAAAATAATGTTTTCTATGAAAAAAACAGATCTTGCAAACAAGCTTGCAGAAAAATATCAGTTTTCCAAGAGACAAGGAACTGAGATGGTTGAAATGATTTTGGGCGACATCATGGAAACTGTGCGTAAGGGAGACGAGGTTTCGTTTTCCGGATTCGGAGTTTTCAAATTAGTAGATCGCAAAGAGCGCATGGGCATTAATCCAAAGACAGGAGAGCGCATCAAGATTGCTGCATCACGGAAGCTTAAGTTTCGTGTCGCAAAAGCATTCAAAGACCTCGTGAAATAAACAGTTTTACGGCATTAAACAAAAACCCGCATATAATGCGGGTTTTTGTTTATGGTATTTCTGCTTATTTTCCTGGTTCCGAGTGGTATTCGAGCATAAGCCGTTTCTCGGTGTTGTCGATTTCGGTAATCGTGAATGAATATTCTCGGTCAACGCTCAGGATTTGCTTAAGAGCATCCAAGTCGCCCTTAAATGTCGCCACGGGACAAATGCCATAAATACCCTGGTTAAAACTCACAAACGCACCAATAGGGTTTATTTTGATAACCTTCCCTGTGTACGAATTTTGTTTTTGGTATGTTTCACTAACCAGAGACCACGGATCAGGTTTGAGCGCCTTGAGCGACAGGAAAATACGATCATCTTTAATGTTGATGATTTGTGCTTTTATCCTCTCACCTACCTGTACGTACTTCGAAGGATCGTCAACCAACGCATAGTCGATTTCCGAGATATGAATGAGTCCTTCAAGAGCGAATTCTCCGCCGAACTTTACAAAGACACCGAAGTCGGCAAGCCCAGTGATTTCACCTTCAATAGTGTCCCCGATTTGATAGTGCGCCACTGCCTGCTGGATGGCTTCTTTTTGCGCTTCCCGTTCGGAGAATATGAGTTTTCCTTCTTTTTCGTCAAGATCAAGTATCCTGACCTTCATCTCTTTTCCTGTAAACTTGCGCAATTCTTCAAGGATCTTCGACTTATCGCCGCCGTCTACTCTAGGGTAATGTTCAAGAGAGAGTTGAGAAACAGGGAGGAATCCTTCGATGCCGTTGAGCTGGAGCAAGAGCCCACCATAGTTTACCCCCATGACCGCCATAGAAAGAGTTTCTTTCTTGTCCTTAAGGTCTCTCATGCGCTGCCAGGCGGCCTCTTTATCCGCTTCGGATAGAGAAAGCTCCCAGTAACTGTCTTCATTAAGGGATCCTATAATTTTTACCGATATTTCAGCACCAATTTTCAGTCCTTTGATGGTTCCCAGGGCGTTAAGGTATTCTCTGCCAAGAACTACCCCTGTCCCGAAAGAGCCCAGATCAATAAAGATGCGGCGTGCTTCCTTATGAAGGACTGCTCCTGTTAAAACATCGCCCACTTTGGCGATTTTTCGTTTGCTTAAATCTAAAAGTTGTTGCATAGGTTTAATTTTAATTGCCCACAAGCGCCTATGCTAGTCGAGTACAGAAAGAGTACTGGACGAGCAGGATATAAATCACTTGTAGGGTACAACACGAGTATAGCGAAAATCAGTAGAAAAATCAAACCTTTAATGCTCTTATAATATTCGTAAACACCTCGTCAGGCGTTCCGGTGCCGTCAATCCGTAAGAAATTATGTGTAAATAATTCATGTTTGCTTAGGAAATCGTACCCATCGCGCACTTTGTTATAAAAGTCCATCCCCATTGACTCAAATTTATCCCCCTTTTCGTCAAATGTCCGCTCCAAACCAATTTTAAGGGGAACATCCAGAAATATAATATGGGTTGGCAAAATATCACCAGTAGCTATCCGGTTGATGGCAAAAACAGTTTCAAAACCAATTTCCCTCCCATAAGCTTGATTGGTTAAAGAAGTCAAAACACTTCGATCAGAAACTACTATCCCCCCTCATCTAAAACCGGTTTAACCACTGTGCGGAGAGATTGCGCGCGGGATGCGGCGTAAAGGCATATTTCGCAGATCGGTTCCATGTTTTCTTCGAATGCAGTCCCTTGTACAATTGTTCTTATTGCGTCAGAAATCTTGGTGCCGCCCGGTTCCCGAGTCCAGATAATTTTCTTATCAAGGCACCTATCTTTCAAATACTCAAAAAGCCTTTTGGATTGCGTAGTTTTGCCCGTTCCGACAATTCCTTCAAAAACAATATACATACGTACATTATACTATAAATAGTGACGATTTTTAACGCGTTTTTAGTTCAATCCACTTGTCTTTACGGCGTTTATTCATTAAAATGGCGATAGCGCAGGCTAATCTTCATTGCTACCTATAGCGTTGCTGACGGGCCTGTCCGCCGAAGCTTCAGCGAAGGCGGGTATCGTATAATGGCATTACCTCAGCTTTCCAAGCTGATGACGGGGGTTCGATTCCCCCTACCCGCTCAAAGTTTATTAAATAGCATTTGTAGTATTTAAAAACGATTATGAAAATAGATTCTTTTGAAGAAATTTTTCGAGACGTAAAAAGGGTTTTAGTTGTTATGGCGCACCCTGACGATATGGAATTGATTTGCGGAGGAACTGTCGCACGCCTTATTGCAACGGGAAGGAAAGTTCGTTCTGTAGTTATGACCAACGGCGGTAAGGGGATGCAAAACAGGATCGATGTTACTGAAAATGATTTTGGTAAAATAAGGGTAGGTGAACAGATGGCGGCGGGGAAGGTATTAGGGATACCCGACGACGAGAACTTTAATTTGAATATTCCCGACGGGGAGCTCGAGCCGTCCATCGAGAATATAGAAAAGATTGCATTCTATATAAGGCAATTTAAGCCCGATATTGTCATATCCCAAAACCCCAAGGAAATACTAGTAAGGTTTTCAGACAGCTCAAGATGGGTTAACCATCGAGACCATCGGAATGCGGGCTTGGTTACTTGGGACGCAGTATATCCATATTCAAGAGACAGAGGATTCTTCCCGAAACATTTCGGGCGAGAGGGTTTGGCGCCGCATATTGTTAATTACATTTTATTTAGCGATGCATATTCCGACTCTAGCGTGAAATATTTTGACGTGACCAGTTTTATTGATAAAAGAAAAAACGCCCTATTGCAGTATAAAAGTTCTTTAAGCGAACAAGAA
>Ga0076288_116_pt1 | contig 22660 bp, 22 predicted proteins | sample RifGroF2_FD_67975 | JGI IMG/M metagenome (GOLD analysis project Ga0076288, IMG submission 67975) | Parcubacteria bacterium GW2011_GWF2_46_8 | reverse complement strand
ACTTGCGCGCTTCGGAAAAAATCTGGGTGATTGTCTTCGTGGTGATGTTTTGGAATTCGTCAATGTACAGGTAGAACGGTTTCCTCTCGGCTTCGGGCAGATTGGCCCGCCCCATGGCATGCATGAAAATTTTTCCGGAAAGCATCATGCCCAGAAAAAAAGCGTTGGTTTCCCCAAGAAGCCCTTTAGAAAGATTGGCAATGAAAATTTTTCGGTTGTTGATAATATCCTTAAGGTCAAAACTAGATTTTTCCTGCCCGACAATCGGCTTGATATAATCGTTGGCGATAAAGGGGTTAAGCTTTGAGGCGACATACGGGGTGACGTTCGATAAGGACATTTCCCCGCCGGCTTTTTCCGCCTCCTTTTTCCAGAAGTGAACTACCAGAGGGTCCGGTGATCTTTCAAGAAGCTGCCGACGAAATTCAGGATCGGAAAACACACGGGGTACATCCATAATCGTCGGGCTGATAATCGGATCATTCAACAGCAAGAATAGCGCATTTTTGAAATACTGTTCGAAAATCGGACCGCCAGTTTCGGCAAGATTATAAATCTTACCGATAATTTCCAGAAGTTCATTCACGATTGACGTACGCTGTTCGGGGATACTGCGATCGTACTCGAGCATATTGAATGCTATCGGGTACTTTGTGTCAGCGGGGTTGAAATATACCACATCATCCCATCGCTTTTCGGGGATATACCCCAACATGTCCTCCGCAAAGTCACCATGAGGATCAATAATCGCCAACCCCTCGCCATTGAGCACATCCTGACGGGCAAGCGCCTTAAGAAATGTGCTTTTCCCGGTTCCGGTCTGCCCGATGACATAAAGATGGCGGAAACGGTCGGCTTCCATCATTCGCACGACTTTTTTATCACCACGGAATAGGGATTCGCCCAGCTCTATCCCTTCAAGCGGCAGATTCAGAGGAGGAGGAGCGCTCCGCGCCTTACGCTTTTTTATTTTCGGCATATCCAAAATGGGCTTGGTCGGAACATGCACAAGGCTGGAAAGCTCTTGGGTATTGAAAAGGAGCATATGCGCGCGGCGGAAATAGCGAAACGAGAAATCATAGAATCCCTGTTGTTCTTTTTTCCCGCCCATCTTCTGCATCTCCAAAGCATTTCCCCGTGGCTCGAAAAACTGCGGGAAGGTCGCGGAAAGCTGATCCATAATGGTTTGGGCGCGCACCTCGGTTTCCGACGACACCACCAGCCGGACATTAACCTCAAGAAGCGGTTTAGAAATCTTTCGATTCACCAGCTCAATAAGGTCACTGTCGCTTTCTTTTCTCTCCGGTTTCGAGGTCTCGTCTTCTTTCTTCTGCTCGGTCATTACCTTTAATGCCGATCCGAAGCTTTTACCCAGTTCTTTCGTCACCGATCCTCCTCCTGCTTTTTCGGCAGCCTCTTTCAAAGATCCTCCTTTTTGCAGTTCTTCCAAGATTCTTTTCAATGATTTAATGGTGCTCGGATGGGCTTTTTTGAATACAACTTGAAACGACATACCGTCCCCTTCTTTCGCCAAACTAGAAAACACGCTCAAAATAGGCAACAGGGCATCTTCTTCCATCCGATCGTACGTTTTTATAGGGAGAACGTTTTCCTTGTCTTGCTTCAAATACCCGACCAAACTTCCGCCTTGAGGATGAAAAATATTGTAATCGTCGCACTTCTCGATTTCCGCATGGGGCCAAAACGACTGTACCTGCTGGTAAAGCCCGTCAAGTTCGGATGCTTGTGCGGCGAAATAAAAATGAATTTCTTCTCCGACATTAGGGACCGCGATTTCCAAAACTACCGGAGCTTTAAAATTCGCCAATACCCCGAATAGCTGTTCAGAAACCGCTACTTCCTGCTTCCAATCGCGTTTCACTTCCGCGTCCGGAGCGTCATAAAGGGTAACCGACAACAGTCGGTAATCCAAAGAGCGCTGGAGCAAATCTTTTTCCTGTAAGAAAGAAAGGATAAAACGCACCAAAAAGAAACCAATAATACACGCTACGAAAAGTCCAAATGCAAGAATCATATCTTAAGCGGGGCGTTGCTGGCGCGCTTTTATTTCGCTGTAAAATTTATCCACTAAGGTATCGTGGAATTGATCTATCACCCATGGATTATTGGAATTATTCACTGCCTGTACTACTTTACCAAGATCCCCTGTCAACGCGTTTTGGATAAACCCGTCGACTACCCGCTGGTACTGTTGCTCCAAATCCTTATGCGTAGACGCTGGGGGTGTCTGGACTCCCGTTCCCGTCCCCTGATCATCTGATTGGGGAACCGTTTGAGAGGATGATTGCACGGACACGCGGGGAGAAAACTTTTCTTGAACGATCTCCTTGACGATCTCTTTCTCCTGAATAGGAGCAAGATCCGAGGTCTGCCCGACTCGTTTCTCGAAATCCTTACGGACTGCCTCTATATGTTCTTGGAAATTCGCGGTATCTGACATAAAACGATATCTTTTTACAGTATAGCATTAATTCCCATCAAAAAGCGCAGATTTCTTGATCCCGGCACGCTATTCAAGCTTATAATAGGCCCTATCTTCAAACCTCGCGTCAATATATTGTATGCGGGAATCTTTGCCTTGTAATTCTCCGGAAAGTAAAAGATTGAGGTTCTGAATAACCACGTAAGGCCTGGTGCGCTCATCAAGAATCAAGGTCCACCCTTTATCCGTCACTGCATGAATGGTTCCGACGGGAAAATAATCGTTTTTCAAGGTGAAAAATTCTATGCCGATAGTACCGGCGGATAAACGGAAAAAATCTACCATGAAACGCATAGCCGATTCTCTGATTGTCCCACCCGGGGAAAGCGATTGTTCCTGCTCGGATATAATCGGAATCAACGACCTTTGAGCAGAGGAAGGCTCCGTGCGCTCAAAAAACAATGCCCCTGATCCGTCAACCAATAAACAGCTGTTCTCTTGGTTGCACACCTTCGCGACTGCGGTACGTAACTTTCCTTGCACCACAAGCATACGGTGGAACGCATCATAACGGATGGATATTTCGGAAAACTCCGGAAACATACGAAGGAAATCATTGCGCGCCTCATTAATCCTAAACAAAGCCGCAAGGATTCCGTGATCTCCGGGGAAAACATGGAGATATCGGGCCGCCAGATAAGGACGGATAACCGCTTCAGCCGAAACGCGGTATGGTTCGGGAAGAGAAAGAACGGAAATACTTTTGATTCGCATCGCCGGCGCAAAAAGAACGCCATACCCGATCGCGGAAAGAAAAACAAAAAACAAAAAAACAAAAAATATACGCCTGCGTTTACGCGATTGTCGTTTATGAACCGACGGTACCGATGGCGACATAAAGATTATTCCTTCCTAATCTCTGTCACGCCCCCCATATACGGCACCAGGACATCCGGAATTTTGACACTGCCGTCTTTTTGCTGGTAATTTTCAATAATTGCGATCAGATGCCGATCCGTTACGCCGGTGGCCGAAATGGTATGCGGATACATCAAAGACCCCTGTTCGGTCCGATACCGTATATTAAGTCGCCGCGTCTGAAAATCGGTAAGGTTGGTGTTGGAAGTCACTTCCCTGTACTTGTTCTGCCCGGGAAACCACGCTTCGACATCATATTTCTTGTATCCGGGAGCCCCAAAATCGCCGACGCAAATGAGCACCACCCGATAAGGAATCTTGAGTGCCTTCAGAATCCCCTCTTCATTTTCCAAACACTTCTCGTGGAACTGGGGAGAAGTTTCCGGAGTACAAAACACGATTTGTTCGACTTTCATGAACTCGTGAACGCGGAAAATACCACGCGTATCCTTTCCGTAAGATCCCGCCTCGGTACGGAAACACTCCGAGTGCGCCGTATACTGTTTCGGCAGCTCGTCACCACGCAAAACCTCGTCCATATGGTAGGCAACTAAAGTCTGCTCGGAAGTCCCGATCAGAGCAAGATCGTGGCCTTCCAACTTGTATATATCATCGGCAAAAAACGGAAGATATCCGGTACCAAAAAGAGTCTTTTCTCTCGCTACATGCGGGGTGGTCATAATCGTAAACCCGCGCTGGGCAAGATAATCGAAGGCAAACTGAACCAAAGCAAGGCGCAAGCGCGCACCTGCATTTTTCAAAAAATAAAATCGTGACTGCGAGACCTTTGCCCCCCGTTCCATATCAAGAATATCAAGAGACTCACCGATCATCTGATGGTCATGGGGTTCAAAATCGAATTTCGGAACCTCTCCCCAATACTTAATCGGAACGTTCCCTGAATCGTCCGTGCCGTCCGGGACCTCCGGATCCAACATATTGGGAAACCACGACAAACGCTCATACAATGACTCCTCGATGGATTTCAGATCGATTTCGAGTTTACCGATGGTCTCGGAAAGCTTCTTGAGTTCCAAAATCTTTTCATGACTCGGCTTTACCTTGGATTCCCGATTCTGCTTGCCCCTCAACCCATCGAGCTCGGTGATTGTTTTTTTCCGCTTATCATCCAAAGAAACAACCTCATCAACCGAAACCTTCGCACCCCGCCTATCGCAATTCACCTGCACCGCTTTTTGATTTTCCCGAATAAAATTAATATCCAACATAGGATTAATGATTAATTTACAGATTCCAAACTTTCACGATAAAAATCTTAGTGTTTTATATCCCCGCCTTGCGAGGAAGCATCCGCCAAACGCTTGCTTGCCATAATATCGTACACCAATGAATTTGTTTCCAAAAAGGACAATATGTTCTTGATATCGGCATTCAAAATTCGCTCCAATGCCTCTCTGGTATAAAAAGCGATATGGGGAGTGACGACTACGTTGGGTAAATCGACAAAGACCAAATTCTCGGCGAGCGTTTGTACATTTTCTTTCGTTCGCTGACCATAAAGCAGGAAAGAGCCCTCGTCTGTAACATGTTCTTCCCCTTCGAGCACGTCCGCGCCAAAACCTCCCAACTTTCCTCCTTGGAGTGCCTGTAAAAGGGCGTGCGTGTCGATAATCCCTCCACGCGCGGTATTAATCAAAACCGCACCCGGCTTCATGGCGGCAAAAGCTTCTTCGTTTATTAAGTGATGGGTTTCCGGCATATATGGGACATGGAGACTTATCACGTCCGACTGCGCCAAAAGTTCCGGAAGAGATACATAAGGCAGAGATATTTCTTTGGAGAATATCCCTAGGCCGCGGCTGATGCGCACCATGTGTTTTCCGATTCTTCCCGTACCCACTACACCCATGGTTTTCCCCATAAGATCAAAACCGGCACACTCTTTTGCGCTAAACACTCCTTCGACCCTGATTCTATGAAACGCGAACGGTATTTTCCTGACAACCGCCAAAACAAGACCCATGGCAAACTCCGCCACCGTATTGTCCCCGTATCCCGGAACATATCCAAGACGAATGCCACGCCCGTTTAACTCACCCACCGCAAGATGATCAAATCCCGTCGAACGGGTCGTAATAAGTTTCAGTTGGGGAAATTTCTCTATGCTTTCAAGAGAAACCTTGGACCCGATAAACACCGAAAGCACCCCTATATCAGAAGCATCGACAAGAAGATCGGGATGAAACGGTGTTTCGAAAAACAACAATGAAAGCCCTTGATCGGCAAGGCGTTCGCGAATATATTTCTGATCTTCTCCGGTTGTTTCAAAAAACGCAATTTTCATATTCCTATTGTAAATCCTTACCTATCATCCGTACACTCTCTTCGATCTCGAGTAAGCGATTGTACTTTGCCAACCGCTCGCCCTGATAAAAATAACCGAATTTCACGAAATCAGCCCCCACTCCGACAGCGATATCAGCAAGGTAATCGTCAATGGTTTCTTGCGCCCGATGAGAAACCGCAATTTTCCAGTTGTTCTCTTTGGCCAAACGCACCGACGCAATCGCCTCGGTCAGTGTTCCCACCTGATCCGGTTTCACGATAATCCCATTAATAGTACGTGTACCGATAAATTGTTTTATTCTTAAAGGATTAGTAACAACCAAGTCGTCTCCCACTAGGGAAACTTTTTCGCCAATCCGCTCGTAAAGAGCCCGATAATAAGATTCATAACCCTCTTCAGGGAAAGGATCTTCGAGATAAACGATAGGATACGCCTCAACCAATTTCTCATAGCGCACTCCGTATGCTTTCGGCTCGAATGCCGAAACGTTGTTTGCGGCGACATCTATCCCGAAATCAAAAACATCTTCTGCCCGCACCCTCACCTGATCCAATAATCGCATCAGACTCTCTTCGGTGCCGAATGACGAGGCCAGGCCACCTTCATCTCCGAACACAAACGGCTTCTTCATTTTCTCCATCTCATCCCATAATAACGCGGAGTAATGCTTGATCATAGTAATTCCTTCCCGGATGGAAACGGATTGCGGGATAATCAAATGTTCCTGGAATTCCAGATCGTTTTGGGCATGCGCACCCCCTTCGACAATATTACATAAAATACGAGGGACACGATATCCATCATGATTGTCAGCCAAGGCAGCAATATAATCGTGCAACGCGATACCCTGATTCGTGCTCGATAATCTGGCATAGGCAATACTAGATCCCAACATCAAATTCCCGCCCAGTTTTTTCTTCTGTGGCGTTCCGTCGTACTCGATGAGTTTAGAGTCAAAATCCTTTTGATTCCCCAGCGACGTTCCTTTTACGAGCGGGGTTATTTCGTTTTGGGCGCGGGTTATTGCTTCACTCGGAGAACAATAAATAGCCTCATACTTTCCTTCCGATACTCCGAAAGGAATCTTGCATGTTGCAATCCTTTGCTCCGAGTCACGCATCCGTACTTCAATCGTATCCTTCCCTCGGAATCCCAAAATTTGACGGACGGAAACGTCCTGTATCGTAGCCATAATATCTATTGTACCACAGTGCCCAATCGAAACGCATATACGCACACACCCCCGTAAACGGGGGTGTGTGTATTGAAACTGCTATAGGGAATGCGTTACGCCTGAACGGCGTTCGGATCCCGTGGTACTAGAGGGCGCGCCTCATTGACAATGAGTTTGCGGCCGTCCATTTCGTATCCGTTGAACTTTGTGATCGCATCTTGTGCGACCTGTTCATTTTCCATCTCCACAAATCCAAAACCTTTTGATCGGCCCGTGAACTTGTGCTTGATGACCATAACGGACACCACGGTCCCTGCCTGACCGAACAATTCATTCAACTGTTCGTCGGTCACTGACCATGGCAGATTGCCCACAAATAACTTGGTAGCCATGTACGCTGGTACGCTTACTTTCTTCGATGTTTTACACCAAAGATGCACCACAGGAAGACCTATTTTTTGTACCGCTCCAAAAAATTTCCTGCGAATACACGATTGGAAGTATATCACGACTGCCGCTATGCCGCAACCAAAAATATAAACGACCCCAACCGTGTTACAATAAAGATAACTCGTATGCATCATCGCGCACGCACGTTTCTGTTTTTCATATTGATATGCATCTTTTGCATAGGCACTCCTTTGGTCGTTCTCTTTTCCCAAGGATACCGATTTGATATCAAACAGAAAAAAATCGTTCAAACAGGTGCACTGCACATCAAAACAAAGCCATCAAGCGCAGCTATTGCCATTAACGGAAAACAAAAACGGATACGATCGTCCCGTTTTCTCTACAGCGGCACGGTCTTCAGGAATCTGGTCCCGGGTAATTATAATATCACCATCTCCTCTTCATCGTCCCTGCCGTGGGAAAAAAATATCTCTATTGAACCGTCCCTGGTAACCAAGTCGACCCATGTCGCGCTCCCTCTTTCCCCACCCCCCACGAAAACACTGTTCACCAGCACATCAACGTTCCGCTATATCGCCTCAACCAATGATGAAGCTTTCTTGGTTTCTTCCGACAAAAAATCTCTTTTTTCCCAATCCTTAAACGATACCTCCCAAAAACAAATCTTTCCGATACCGACTGCAACAACAACTCTTGAAAAATCCGAAATTATTCTGTCGGCGTTTCCGTCCGCCTCCACACACAACACGCTAGTTAACACGAATAAAAAATCGTATGTCATATCGAATGGCGAAACGATTTCTCTTGAAAAGCCGCTTCAAACAATTGCAAATCAAAACAAAGCCCCGGTCTCAAGGCTTTTATGGCATCCTTTCGACGATGCGATTCTTTTCGGATTCACTTCTTCAGCCAATTACTGGATCCATCTGCCCGACATGACCATCGGAACCTTCTTGAAAGAAAAGATAATCGGATGGAGCTCCGCCGGCTCGCGGGCATATTTCCTTTCGGCCCAGGGGACACTATATGAGTTCTCGACTCAGCTTCAACCAACCTCGACCCCTTTAACAACTATTGATCCCACGCTTTTTTCCCGATTTCCCCTTGCGATTCACGCCCTGGGAGACAATCGCTTCGTTATCCACGAACCGTCGGGAATACTGCTCCTTATCGATATACCATCCCTTCACAGCGAACTTGTCGATACCGCGGTAAAACATCTTGTTATCAGCAGTGATGCCTCACGTATGGCGTATCTGACCAATGACAACCAGCTTTCCGCCTACTCCCTTGAACCGACTGTTGACGACTCTATTTACAGCCAATATGAAAAAATACGCCTTGCGGATATCCCTGAAACCTCCAAACCACTCGCTATTTATTTCGCTAACGACAACTGGTATCTCGTGCTACCAACCGAATGGGGAGCATTCATCACCGAAATAGATAAACGCCTGCCGTTAAATTTATGGGTTATATCATTCGAAAAGAAAATCGTACCGGTGGCATTTCGATCGCAAGATGCCGCTCTTATATGGCAGATGGACTCGACTTTTTCCGCCTCACGCCTCTTACCATAAAACACACAACACCTTCTGAAACCCCTGTTATTCTGTGGCGATAATTTTAATGGTATACGGTGCCACGGTCCCGGCTGGCATTTCGTATGGCGTAAACGTCATATCCTGCTCAAGCGTAAACTCTATGGTCTTAGAGCTTCCTGGGCTGATAGAGCCTGTGGTAATCCCTTCGCTTTTAAATTCCAGTGTCCGCGATTCAGACATCACCGAAATCGTAAAATGGACTACGGTTCCTTTTTTCGCCCTGCTTTCGTATAATCCGGCCGCGATTTCGGTTACTTCAATCTTTAATGTTTTCTCCGGGCGGGGACTCATACTAGGACTGGCCGAACTGGTTGGCGTAGATTCGGGTGTCCCTGATAAAGCCGGAGTAGGAGAGCCGCTTATGTTCGGTGAAACAACTACTGACGGAGTCGGTAACGGATTACCGTTCCCTATTCTTTTATAGTAATTAAGCCGCTGGAAATAAAGGGCGATACCTCCGATAATAATGAAAATAAGTATAAAGCCGATAACTTTGTATTTCATATGTTTTTAATGATTCTTGACACAGTATACCCTTTTAACTGCAAAAGTTCAAAAGAAAAAAGACCATACACGGTCTTTTTTCTGGTATCGCTTCGATGATCAAATAATCGTTTACCGCTTCCCCCATTGCGGAGCGCGGCGCGCTTTCTTGAGCCCGAATTTCTTACGCTCTTTTTCACGGGCATCACGCGTCAGTAAACCTTTCGCGCGAATCGCCGTAACCTGCAAAGGATCGACTTTTACCACTGCCCGGGCGATAGCCAAGCGACATGCTTCGGCCTGTCCACGAGGTCCGCCACCCTTAGTGGTGATCACCACTTGAACCGACCCCGCAAGGTTCGCTACGCGCAGCGGCTCTTCGATCAAACGTTGAAGCTCGGTAATATGAAAGTAATCCTGAATCGATTTACCGTTGACGGTAACGGTTCCTTTTGCTTTTACCAAACGCGCGACGGCAGTTGCCGATTTCCTTCTCCCAAGGGTCCGAATATATTCTTGCGGTATTGTTTTTGCTTTTTGTACCATAACCGTATGTTATATGAAAATAATGTGCTTTAAGAGAGTATCACGCCACTTGTTTTTGGGGAGCATGCCCCCAACGATATGACGGAATACCCGTGGGGGATCCTGCTCGAACATTTTCCCCATATTCTCTTCTTTGAGGTGCCCCATGTATCCCGTATGGTGATAGAAAGTTTTTTGTTGAAGTTTTCGTCCCGTAAAGCGAAGCTGCTTGATGTTCTCGATCTTCACCCATTGGTTGGCCGCCGGCATGCGTCGAAGGTAAGAGGCCGTGTGCTTCCCTAATAAAAATTTCACAACCTGTGTCGCCAAGCGGCCCGCCGGCACTCCGGCGGCATTAATCGTAACAAAATCCTGTTTCTGTAATTGCGCTGGTATTTTAGGCATATCTCTTTTTATTTTTCCTGAACAAATTCAATACGGGCCATCGGAGCACCATCGTCATTGCGACGGTTAAGCTTTGTGATCCGCGTGTACCCTCCGTGACGATCTTTAAAACGTACACCAAGATCTTTAAATATCTTCTCGGCCGATTTTTGCGGCAAACGTGCAAGAAGCTTGCGATAGCTCGCTAGTGTTTGCGTTTTCCCCATGGTGATATGGGGCGAACAAACACGAGCCAACTCTTTTGCCCGCACCAGAGTGGTAGTGATATGCTCCTTCATAACCAAATTATGAACCAAACCTTTAATAAAGGCTTTTCGATCACCACGTTCCCGTCCAAATTTTTTTCCTTCTTTTTTATGCCGCATAACAATACATCAACCCATAAATTGAATAACTTTCGGTTAAGTTATTTGATATCCAAACCGTATTCTTTTGCCACGTTTCTTAATTCTTCCAGCCCTTTTTCTCCCATACCCTGAAAATCTTTTATCTTTTGCCATGTTTTACCGTCAAGATCGCCCAATATTTTAATCCGATGTTTAGTGAGTACATTGACGGTGCGAGCCGAAATCTTTGCTTCACTTACCGGAATCGCCTTGATATCTTCCCGCTTCTCCAAAACCGCAAACGTGCTTTCCTGCTCCTTGACTTTGGGACTATCCACATCGCCTCTCAATGCTTGAAACTGCTCCATTAAAATCCCGAGGGATTGATGAAATGCTTCTACGGGATCCAAAGACCCGTCGGTATCTATCTCCAGTTTGATCCGGTTATAGTCGGTTCGTTCCCCGACCATCATGTTCTCAACAGAAATATTGACTCGGGTCACCGGGGAAAAATTAGCATCAAGCTCAATGGTTCCGATAGGGAGCTTTTCTTTCCTCTTTCTTTTTTCCGCAAGGATATAGCCGATACCCCTCTCAATGGTTAACTCAAGTTCCAATGACGCCTTCGGATCGGTGAGAGTCGCAATGGGATAATCGGGCGTAATAACCTCCACCTGAGCGTTTTTATCCAGATCGGCGGCAGTAATCTTTTTTGCCCCCTTAGCCGCTACCCGAATCTTCTCCACCTCTTCCGAAAAAACCTTGAAGCGAAGCCTCTTAAGATTCAATGAAAGTTGTATGACGTCTTCGTACATGCCAGGGACAACGGAAAACTCATGCGCCACACCCGCCACGCGAAACGAAGTGACTGCGGCCCCTTCAAGAGAAGACAGTAAAACCCTTCGCAACGCATTTCCTAACGTAATACCGTACCCCGGATAGACCCCGTCGATTTGAATAATCGCACGGCTCGGAGTATTGCTGAGAATTTTCGTTTTTTGCAGTAATGAAATCATAATTGTAAAAATTAGTAATTTAAAGAATAATCAATATCCCCTTGGTCCTATCGGGAATAATATTCCATAACCTCGGCAAAGTCGGCGTTCACTTGAGCATCGTCGAAAGTCGGCAATCGGACAATAGTTGCCTTTAATTGTTCCGGATCTGTGTTCAGCCATGTAGGGGTGGTATACCGTTTTAAATATGCCTGTATTTCGGAGAAAAGCTTTTTACCTTTTGATTCCGGACGTATGGAAATAACCGACCCTGTTGATAACGCACGGGAAGGAATATCTACGCGCCGGCCGTCAACCCAGATATGGCCATGGGAAACCATATGCCGCGCAACGCTTCGCGACGGCGCGAATCCTGAACGGAAGACAACATTATCCATGCGTAATTCGAGTTCTTGGATAAGGGCATCGGGGGCCGCCAGTGTCTTGGAACGCTTCGCCCGTGCCGCATATTTACCCACTTGTTTCTCGGTAAGCCCGTACAATAATCTGACCTTCTGTTTTTCCAAAAGCTGGGTACCATATTCGGAAAGCATCCGACGGCGCTTGCCGTGCTGACCGGGACGATAGGGCTTGCGGATGAGTGCCGATTTCTGGGAGGCGGAACGCTGTGCCTTCAATAAAAGATTTTCTCCAACCGCCCTACTTCTCTTTTCCTTAGGACCCTTTACGAATACCATACAAGTTATATCAAAGATTAAAAATCAAATAGTAAAATTATAATTCATTACACGCGACGAGGCTTAGGTGGGCGAGGACCGTTATGAGGAATAGGGGTGACATCTTTTATGAGTTGAACGTCAAGACCTTTATTAATAAAGGCGCGCACTGCTGCTTCACGTCCTCCTCCCTTCAGTTTTTGGATCAATGCATCGACAACCGAGGTCGCCGCAAACGGAGTCGCCTTTTTCGGTCCCTTAAATCCAAGGGTGCCCGCAGAAGACCATCCCAAAACATTACCCCTATGATCGGCAACGGTAATAATCGTATTATTGTATGAAGAATTGATGAATACCGAAGTACCTTCGAGACGCTTGATCGCACCAGAACCAGTGTCCTTTTTTATGTTCGCCTCAATAATCTCCTGCTCTTTGAGACTTTCCGAAGCATCTTGCTTGATGACTGTTTTCTTACCCATAACAAAGTTTCGTTTTTGCTTCTATTTAAGTTTAAGTTTTTTGCCCCGCTGGCTTACGTCCTGAGCCAACTGATTTCCTGACGTTCCCCCGTACGGTACGGGAATTCCGTTTCGTACTTTGACCATGGGAGGGCAGCCGACGGATATGGCGCATTCCGCGATAACTTTTTATGTCTTTCAAACGTTTTATATTGCCGGTGATCTCACGACGCAAGTCTCCTTCAATTTTATAATTTTTCTCAATAATCTCTTTGAGGCGATTCGCTTCTTCAAGAGAAAGTGTTTTTGTACGCTTATTCGGATCTATCCCCGCATCCCGCACGATTTTTTGGGCGGCCGTTTCTCCGATACCGTAAATATACCTTAGGGCTACCTCGATTCTTTTTTCGTCTGGAATAATGATACCAAGCAGTCTCATACTATTTTAAAAATCTATCCTTGACGTTGTTTATGTCTCTTGGTGCTACAAATGATATAGACACGGCCTTTTCGGCGCACGGTTTTGCATTTGGCACATCTTTTTTTTACTGATGCTTGAACCTTCATATTTCTTAACCCGCAGCCGTCACCAGAATATACGCTTTGCGTTACCCGCTGACCGTCCGCTCGTCTCTTATTTCCTATACGTAATACGCCCTCGTTTATCGTCATACGGGGAAAGCTCCACGACAACCTTGTCCCCCACTACGATCTTGATATAATGTATCCTCAACTTCCCGGACAGATATGCTAGCACTTCCCTACCGTCCACTAATTGCACGCGAAAAAGAGTACTCGGGAGCGCTTCAGACACTTCCCCTTCAACACAACGTTCCTTATCAGTTGGCATACAATTTACGAGGCTTTTGTATTTTAATGGAAAAACCGCCAAAAGTCAACGTATTATGGCGGAAAAACGATTACTCCAAAATAATACGAATGTTGTCAATATTGGTCGGGGAACGGGAGAGCCAAAACGGCCAAACGGAAATGTCGACCTTTTCCAACCCCTCAAATTTCAAAAGCTCTGCCCGCAGATCGTTAATCGCCTTGCCCGCAATGCGCTGCCTGAATGCCAAAGTGTCCAAAACCGGTCGGACAACGCGCCGGGCCCTGACCTGCATAGTCATCTCGCTGGTTTCAAACGAAGAGCTCACATTTTCATAGGAAATCTGAAGTTCACTTTCAACGACATCATTCTTTACGACCGGTTGTTCCATATTGGCCTCGATATACTGCCGAATCTGACGTTCGTCAAAGAAACGAATGCGAAGCTCTCCTTCAACCGACACCTCGAACGACGAAACAGCGTCCCCGGGTGCAAACTTAGTCGTTATTTTGGTAATCTTCAGCTGCAACGCACGATCGAGAACTCTTGTCCCTTCGGGTAAAGATTGAAGTACCTCCTCTTTCGCTTTGCTGAAGGCATACTCCACAATCTGCTGTTTGCCATTCTGAATATCTTCGGCGCTGACGATGGTCGTTTCGCCTTGTGCACCTCCTTGGAAATCCTGCTTGACAACGCCGGATATGGCTTCATATTTTTCGCTTCCTTCAAATGCCACCACCCTCAACACGGTCCCAGAAAGCAGATTACCGCTTCCTCCCGCAGCATCCGCCTTCACTTCGACCGATACGGTTCCGGGAATAATTTTGTCCTGCTGTTTCGTATAGCCCGGAATCAAAATTGCCTGCTGAGTTCTGAATATCGATCCCTTATCGTCACGAAACCTGGTTCCCGCCACAAAACGCATGGACTGGGCGGAATAGGAATTCTGCACCAGAAGCGTTCCTTTGGCATATCCTAAAGCATTGCCTTTGCCGGTCGCCGGATACGACTGTGTATAGAAAAATTCCTTTTTAGTGTCTTCAAAAAACAAACCCGATGTGCTTGCGACTCCCGAAGCCATCCGTGAAAGGCGCAAGGAAAAAATGTCTTCCTGTACCGCTTGAGAAATAGTCATCCGGACATTAACGCGGGCCAATAACATTCCCGCACCATACACTCCTCCGGCACAAAGACCGATAAATACGATGGCACGAAGAGTTTTCCGCAACATCATAGAAAACTTTGAGTACTGCTTTATCGGAACGGAAAACGGTTCGTCGGCACGCGGAGATTGGGAAACATATTCCAAAAACGCATCACGTCTTGTCGTATTTTTAGAACCGATTACGGGACGAACCGACGTCTCGGATGGTACATCAGAATTCTCTTCTGTTTTCCTTTTGCGCTTCCGCGGTAAAACCGAAGAATCAATGGAAAAATCTTCGACACGCTTTGGTGTTTTCGCGCGGGGACGAATATCAAATGATTTTGTAGCCATACTATGTATTGTTATCAATATTATACCAGAACCGCCTTTATTCTTTTTATCCCCTGTCCGATAGACTCTAATTTTACGATTTTAAACTCCCCCAGTTCCCTAGTCCGGGAAACATGCGGTCCACCGCATTTTTCTTTGGAGAAAACGATATCCCCGTCCGTAACAGAATATACGGAGACCAACGCGCCATAGACGACCCGGGGAACGCTTAAGACGCCGCTTTGATCCGCTTCTTTATTGCTCATCTCCTGCTTTTGCACCGGCAGATCTTTCTTTATTTTCTCGTTCACCAACGCTTCTACGGCCTTTATCTGGTCATAGGTTATGTCTCCGGGGTGGGAAAAATCAAACCGCATCCTTTCTGCCGTAATATTCGACCCCATTTGACGCACATGTTTGCCGAGAATCTGACGTAACGCGGCCTGAAGCAAATGGGTCGCCGTGTGGTACTTGGTGGTCTGTTCGGAATGGTCCGCAAGACCTCCTTTAAATTTTTGCCCCGAACCCGCACGGGAAAGCTCTTGGTGTTTTTTTAATTCTTTTTCAAATTCTTCTTCGTCAAAATCAGAAAATTCTTCTTTAATCATCTCTTTCGGGAATCCATAGCTCTGATATAGTGTTGAAGCTTGCGCCCCTGTAACATGGCCGGACTCTAAACCCGCAGCAAGATTTTGCTCTTTTATCTTATTTGCTTCTATTAATCCCTTTCCCAGCGTTTTTCCAAATTTTTCTTCCTCACGCGCAATACGTTCCTGAATAAAATCGAAACTATCGCGCAACTCCGGATATACTTGACCGTATTTTTTCGCCACGACATCGGCAAGTGTTCCCAGGAATACGTCCTTGATTCCGATTTGCCTGCCGTAGCGAACCGCCCTGCGGATAAGCCGGCGTAAAATATATCCCTGCTCGGTGTTGGAAGGCTCTAGCTTTTCGGCCAACAAAAACGCAGCCGCCCGAATGTGATCCGCAATCACCCGTATGGCATAATCGTCTTCCTGTTGAGTGCTTTGATAGACCTTTCCCGACAAACGTTCTATTTCTTCGATAATCGGAGCGAACTGCTCGGTTTTATAATCGTCGTAATAACCATTGGTAACGGCAAGCATCCGGTCCAAACCCCACCCGACATCGACGTTTTTCTGTTCGAGCAATTCGTACGATCCCTGCGCTGTTTTGTTGTACTGCATGAACACGTCATTGCCGATCTCCACCCAACGGACATCTTCAGGATCAAACTCAACCGGTACCGCAGAATCGTCGCCCGTCCAATAAAACATTTCCGTATCCGGACCGCAGGGACCGGTTATCCCCGCCGGACCCCACCAATTCGCTTTCTTGGGGAGCTTCGCAATACGCTTCTCGGGAATGCCCAATGCGCGCCATGCCTCATACGCTTCCTGATCTACCGGCGCATCGCTATCTCCTTCGAACACCGAGACTCCAAGATTTTGGGGTTCCAGACCGAGCCACTGCGACGAAGTCATAAACTCATAACTCCATTCAATAATCTCTTTCTTGAAATAATCTCCCAGGGACCAGCTGCCCATCATCTCGAAAAACGTATGGTGGATAAAGTCCCCCACCTCGTCAATATCATCCGTGCGTACGCATTTCTGTATATTGGTAATCCGCTTACCCGCAGGATGCTTTTCTCCCAATAAAAACGGGACTAAAGGGTGCATGCCGGCAGTGGTGAAAAGTACCGAAGGGTCGTGTTCGGGGATCAGCGACGCACCGGGAATTACCGCATGTCCTTTTGACACGAAAAATTCTAGATATTTTTTCCGGAGTCCGTCTGCGGTCATCATAGTATCTGCATTATATCACAATATTCCTCATCCAATCTTGCGCAAACGGCTCAATGACCGCTCCGCCAAGCATCGTATTGCCCTGATAAAAAACCAATGACTGACCCGAAGCGATTCCGAAAGGCGGTTCAGCAAAACGTGCTTCCCCTCTCTTACCAGAACCTATATATATTATTGCGCGTCTCAAGGGCTGGCGATACCGGTGCCGAACCAGTACGTTTTTCTTGACCTCAACTCTTCTGGCAGAAATAAAATGACATTGCCCGAGGGAAACCTTAACCGGGAACAAATCGCGCGCGCAGTCGTACGTGGAGACATAGAGACGGTTTGTTTTCGCGTCTTTCCCCGCCACATAGTACGGGACGCCACCGCCGATCCGGATGCCCTGGCGCTGACCCAAAGTAAAGAAATGTAGACCTTCGTGGGCTCCGATAACCCTACCGTGATACCCACCCGCAGTATGGCAGTCCACGGCAATAACCTCGCCCTTGCGATCGGGTATATGACGCCCAAGAAAACGTGAAAAATCCACCTGCCCCACAAAACACAATCCTTGAGAATCTTTTTTATCGGCAGTCACAAGCCCACCCGATCGCGCAATCGCCCTGACTGTCGATTTTTGATACGAGCCTATGGGGAAAAAGCAATGCTTCAATTTGTCTTGGGAAAGCGTCCACAGAAAATACGACTGGTCTTTGTTCTTGTCTTTAGCCGTACGCAGGATATCCTCGTTATTGAAGAAATTCTTCGTTTTACCCACGTAATGACCCGTGGCGATATAATCAGCCCCCAGGCTCATGGCTTTTTCGAAAAAAACACCGAACTTGATGTGCTGGTTGCACGCAACATCGGGATTGGGCGTAAGCCCCTGGGTATAGGCACGGACCATTGGTTCGAAAACAAATTCGCGGTATTCTTTCTCAAAATCCCATGAATAAAAAGGAATGCGCAACTGGGACGCCACATGGCGAGCGTATCGCTGGTCTTCTTCAGTGGAACACACAACAGTGCCGGGTATGTTTTGCGACCAATTTTTCATAAACACCCCCACCACCTCGAATCCCCGGCGCTGCAAAAGCAAGGCGGCAACGGATGAATCAACCCCACCACTCATGGCCACGAAGACAACTTTTCGTTTCATTGAAAAAAACATGGATGACGTCCTTTAAGCAAAAATGAAATGATCCGAGATACACTATGCCTCAATCGGTTTTTTATCATCAACAGGGGTGTCGGCGGGAGTTCCGTAACTTTGAGGGGTAACCCGTTGCAGAAGATCGGCAAGATCCTGTTTGAACTTTTCCTGGTTTGCTCCGGACACGGCAACCGCAGCCTGATGCTCCGGTGAAACTTGTTTTGGCAGAGGAGGTTTTACTTTCCCTGGAACAGGAGCTGGGGCAGAAGCGGGACTCGGCGCCCGTTCGCGTTTAACTTTTTTAAGACACTGCTTGCAATACAGGGGTTTTTTGGGGTCGGGCTCAAACGGAACCTGAACCCCTCTCCCGCAGGTTTGGCACGTTCCCGTATGTATCAAGGGTGTTTCTTTGTCCAGAATCTTTTCTTTATCTTCTTTGTCCATTTTCTCTCCTGCCACAGTCAGCATCCATTCACTGATGGCGTTCTCCACAAGCTCTTTGGGCGTCCCGTAGGCGGCGCGCGACGCATCGATAATCTCGATATCATAACTCTGATCGGGAACGGGTAGCGGCGCCAAAGTCGAGGCCATGAATGGAGCCGACACCACGCCGTCGATCATAAGTTTCATATAGAATTTCCAGTTGGGAATATTCACCAGATCGGTCGCGGTCACGTCCGGTTCGAACTCCACCCTCAAATCTTCCGCGTCATGGGGGCCAATGCGGAAAATAGCCATACTCCCGACATTGCCGAAAATCGCGGCCTTGATGGTATCCGGAAGCTGCTCGACGTACTGGTGCGCCAATGTCAAATCAAGACGGTACTTGCGGGCCTCAGCCAAAATATTGGCAAACGATTCGGTAGCAAAATTCTGAAATTCGTCGATAAAAAGGAAAAAATCCTGGCGACTCGCCTCGGGTACATCAATGCGCGACATCGCTGCCTGTTGCAATTTCGTAATCAAAAGCCCGCCCAAAAGGGATGCATTCCCTTCCCCAATAAGGCCAGTGGACATCCTGGCAATGAGAATTTTTTTATTGTCGATAATCTCCCGGATATTGATCTTTGAAACAACCTGACCGACAATATTACGGATAAGGGGGTTCGAGGCGAACTGCCCGACTTTGTTTTGGATAGGCGCGATTGCCTCAACCTGAAACCGGTCATGATACCGGGCAAACTCATCGGTCCAAAACGCTTTGACAATCGGATCTTTGAGGTTTATAACCACATCTTTGCGAAAATCCTTATCCGCGAGCATCCGGTTGATGCTCAGAAGAGTCGATTGGGGATACTCCAGAAGCGCCAAAATCGTATTGTTCAAAATGTATTCCATACGGGCAGACCAAACATCGGGCCAAATCTTTTTGAAAACAGATAAAAGACTTGCCGCAACAATATGCCGGTGCTCGGAGTCAACCGACTCCATCACATTAAAACCAATAGGATAATTAATGTCGGCGGGATTAAAATACACCACGTCATTGATACGTTCTTTGGGAATGAATTTCAAAAGTCGTTCGGTGAACTCGCCATGCGGATCAATAATGCCGACTCCGCGGCCGTGCTGGATATCATGAATCGCGAGCGTCTGTTGCAGCTGGGTTTTCCCGGTACCAGAACGCCCGATAATATAAAAATGCCTGCGCCGGTCGTCGATTTTTATCCCGAACTGCAGTTTGCGATCCCGGTAATCAGTTTCCCCTATGAGAACAATATCTTCGTTCATAAAACATCAAATAAGGGGTAAATTATGGGGTGGCTCGCTCTTCTTCACGCCTGTCCGGGAAAGACCAGGAGCAGACACGGAACTGATCGGAAAGTGGTATAAGGTTGCAAGCTCTTCCGAACTCAAAATCATTTTCTTGAGCATGTCTTTCTCGTCGGGATCGGGACAAACACGGAAATTGTAAAATATAAAAAGCATTTTTAGATCCTGAATCTGAAAATTTAATTTCCAGAAACGCTTCCAGTCCACATAAAGTTTTACCTTTTCCATAAACCCGTTGAGTCCAGCGATATTGAATGTTTGGAAATATGCCCTAATAGCGGCACTCTGCGAACCCTTGTCAAAGATGCCACGCGGAGCAACATACATCGTACGGATTACGGTTTCGAACACCGGCTTCGCAACCTTTTTCTCGAGATCTTCAATGGCATGACGCTGACCCGGGCTCAAATCAACCCGTTCTTCCTTTTTTTCTTCTTTTACCGGCGCCGAGGCGCTGCTGCTGGCAAAAACCCCTCCCGCGATAGACGAGATGATATCGCGCAAGGCGTCGCCGAACGAATTTTTCACTTGATTCGAAAAATCGATAACCGTGTCGACCGCTCCTCCCGAGGGTGCCGGCGGAGCGGGTGTTTTACCCATCAGTTCCTGTACCTTTCCTTTCGCCTGATCTTCCCACGCCTTGAGTTGCGTTAAAGTTAAGGGACGAAAAACCATTTGAATCCAAATCTCTTCCCCATCCCGCAAATGACTTAAAGTTTCCAAAAGTGAAGATAAAGAATCAAGCCGTTTTTCGTCTTTAATTTCTTCAAAAAACGGATAGGTTTTGATCGGATAGACCGATTCCTTGATGAATTGCAACTGAGCTCCCCACGTATCGTAAAAACCATTCGGAAGCGCGGTAAAACGTTTCGTGTAATTCTCTACCTCGCGGATTTCAACCTGAGGATACTGAGAATAAAACTGCGTTTCTACCAAACGGCGGAATTCTTTGGGAGTCACGATATAAAAATGTATTCCGCCCTTGTCCCCGACAATCTCAAACGAAACCCACAACGGTACCTTGCCTTTGAAAAAACGCTCTTGCGGCAACGGACTGGACATAATACCGTAAAACCCGGAAAACACCTGTTCCATTGCTTTAGGAGTGGTTTCCACGTCGCGTGGCACCTTCACTTCAAGAAACACCCATTGGATTTTTTTCTTGAACTCCAGAGTAATGTAGTTCACCCAATACTCGGCAAAAATATAAAACAAAATAAGCGGCACCACAAACCACCAGGTCGCAAGTAGTCCTTGCCAAATCCAGGCAGCAACCACGCGAAGAATGTCGCCGGATAAAATAAAATGTAGTATTACTGAGCTATCCATATACCTTAGTATAAGTATACCCCCTCACATATTGTATCGCAAAGGGGAACCGCACCCTTACCCATTACTACAAAGGAAACGGCTAAAACAAAAACCGCAACCGTGTATGTGCGGGGGTATACCTCAAAATACCGCAAACAAAAACGAAATATGTTATACGCGCTCGATTTTCTTGACTGGTCGGGCAAGCGCATAGGTTTTGTCAGGGAGACGCTTGAAAAATCTTTTATTCTGTAGATTAATCAAAACGGTCGCATCCTTTTTTATCCGTTCTATGATCTCGCGGCAAGAGAGGGAATGTTTGGCCCGGGAAAGAATAGTTTGAATGACCTCCCGAACCGTACCCGCCTGATATCCCCATTCCTGAAGAGCGTACATGCCGCGACCAATAAGGATAAATTGCTGATTTTTGATTAATTCGTTATGCACGGTCTGGGCTTCCACGGTCTTTTGCCACACCGGATGGAACCCGGAAGCAACCCGAGCCTGGCCGTTAATCACAGTAGTCAAATCGCGGAAATGCATGGGGAGTTTAGTATTCCGGAGCACCAGATACGCTTTCTCGCCCACATTGACCGGAGCAATTTCCTTCAAATGATCCGCTCCGATATAACCAAAAGGGCCAAACACGATAACTTTGCTTAAACATAAATACGAGGTAAGAACACCGACATCCACTTTACCCATATCGGACTTCTTTCCGTACTGCAACGCATAAGATTCTATGGTCTCAACTGCAATGGGGGAAGAGCGGCGCATGAATGATTGGTCGATCTGCCGGATGAAACCAATGACTTTGCGTGCGGCTTTTTGATCATTGCTCCAAAACGCACGGTACGCACGATCGTCGGGAAAATAGAACATGCGCTTATCGAGAAAAAGCAAAAAACGAATCTGCAACGAACGCGAATCATCTTCATGAAGCAAATAGGAAAGCTCGCGCAAAAATCGTCCCTCTTCGCGCACGCCACGGAACGTTTTCAAATGATCATCGGCAATATGAAAAAATCCGTCCATTTCCTTCGGAAGCTTCTTGACCAAAAGAGCAAAACCGCTCTTTTCTATCTGACGGACACGCTCGCGCGTAATTGAAAGGTTTGCACCGATCTTTTCAAGTGTTTCGGGAGCGCCGCTTATAAGACCGAACCGCCGGGACAAAATTCCCCGGGTACGATCAGGGAGGGTTCCCAAGATTTGCTTTACCAGTGCGCTTACGTTTATCATACTTTTCGACAATGTTTCAGTGTGAATGATACAATTTAAAAAGAATATCCCTTTAGATACACTATAGTACCATAGATGAAAAAACGGGTCAAGAGAGCACAACCACTGCGCTTTTTGAAAAAGACCGCAAATACTGATATAGTTACGGAGTATTTATTGCGGGATCGTCTAAAGGCAGGACAGTGGACTCTGAATCCATTAATCTAGGTTCGATTCCTAGTCCCGCAGCCAGTAAAGAAAAGTTATACCATAAAAAGTATGGAAAAAACAGAGGTTATACGCGTGGTTCTTGAAGATTTGGGGAAAGACGCTGCCGACATCCAAACAGCGATTG
>Ga0076288_103_pt1 | contig 25442 bp, 25 predicted proteins | sample RifGroF2_FD_67975 | JGI IMG/M metagenome (GOLD analysis project Ga0076288, IMG submission 67975) | Parcubacteria bacterium GW2011_GWF2_46_8 | reverse complement strand
CGAAGTTCGATTCTTAAATCTGCATGTGAAGCTTATAATATAAAAATCGAACTTCGCGGGAAATCGTCGGTAACAAACGACCAGAACCAAGCGGTGCCGAAAAGTCAATTCGCGGTCAAGGTCTTCGGCATCAAGAAGACTGTGACGTCGGACGAGTGCCTGACAAAGCTCCGTTCCGAAAGAGCAGTTCTGGTCGGTGCGCAAGGTGCAAGTCTGGCGTACGAACAGGGTAAGAGAAAGGATTTGCAAGAGATAGAACTCAAGGAAGCCGAGATTGTCGCCGAATACTTACCACAACAATTCTCGGAAGACGAGATTAAAGAAAGGGTACGGGTTGCGATTTCATCATCGGGAGCAAACGGTGCTGCCGGAGTGGGAACGGTTATGGGTATTCTTTCCAAGGAACTGAAAGGCAGGGCCGATATGGGCACTGTTTCTCGGATAGTGAACCAGTTGCTTTGTTCGTAGATTTATGGTTGTTCTTGAAAATTCGGGAGGGTATCCGTGTTCCGAACGTATTATTGTCAGGGCAGCCGATACAATCCTCCGTATTTTGAAAATTCCGCCAGGATGGATTTTGGAGTTGCATCTTTTGGATGCCCGTAAGATGTATTGGTTGAACAGGCGATTTCGGGGTAAAAACAGGGCAACCACCGTTTTGAGCTTCGAAGGGAAAGAATTCCCCGTTGGTTCTGCGCGCCTTCTTGGAGAGGTTTTTTTATGTCCAAAGGAAATTTTACGGGCAAATCCGCCTTCTTATGTTGTGGCGCGGGGAGAATCTTCTTACTTGATGTATTATTTGATACATGGGATACTACATTTAAAGGGGTTTACTCACCAAGGTTCTTTGCGGAATCGTTTTTCTATGGAACGGGCCGAGCAAAGAGTTTTTACCAAATTGTTTTCTTTTCATGAATCAAAAACCATTTTGCGCAATTGATATCGGCAGTTTTTCTATCAAGGGATTGGTGGCGGATATCAACTCCAAAAAAGGGAGTGTTGATATCGTGCACATGGCGGAAGCTTCTTCGCACGGCGTCCGGAGAGGCATTATTTTTGATGTTGAAGATGCGGCGCATGCGATCGCCGGAGTTTTATCACAGTGCGAAGAAGCGGCAAAACAGGAGATCAACGAAGTTTCTGTCGGCATCGGGGGTCCGTGTCTCGAAACTCGTTTTGCCAAGGGGACGATTATTGTTTCGCGTCCCGACGAGCAAATCGGAGAAGACGACGTGCGCCGGGTACAGGAAACTATTCATACGACTCCGGGGCCGCAGAATCGGACTATCCTTCACGTGATTCCCCGTTATTATTGTATTGATGAGGTGGACAGGGTAAAAACATCTCCCGTTGATATGCAAGGTGCCCGACTTTCTCTTGAGGCGACTGTTGTCGATCTTTTCACCCAAGCATCCTTGAATCTTTCGAAGACGTTTGCGGTTGTCGGTGTGCAAACATCTGTTCCGGTGGCGAACATTTTGGCGGTTAGCAAAGCATTCATTTCCAAACGTGACCGCGAACAGGGTGTTGCGGTTATCGAAATTGGCGCAGAAACGACATCGCTTGCCGTTTTTGAAGACGAAGAATTATTGCATTTAGCGGTGGTTCCTTTAGGATCCCAGAACATCACCAATGATATTGCCAATGCTTTGAAGATACATTTCGATACGGCCGAACGGATTAAGATTGCCTTTGGATCGGCTATCGAAGCAAAGGTTAATCGAAAAGAAGAAATTGACCTTTCGCAATTCATAGAAGGGGAGGATGAGATTGTCTCGCGTCGTCATGTCGCGGAAATTATTGAGGCGCGCGCCTCGGAAATTTTAGGATTCGTAAACGACGAACTTAAGAAAATGGATCGTGCCGGCAAACTTCCTGCGGGCGCATATGTGTACGGAGGAGGGTCACAACTTCCTTATTTTACGCAATTAATGAAACATGAACTGAAATTATCGGCACGCTATCTGACATTCGATCAGTACAGTCGTTATTTCGATTCTCATATCGGAATATCTTATGCGGGTGTCTGTGGACTGTTGGTTTGGCACCTCGATTCCATTATGGGCGAGCGAAGACCCATGGGTCAATCAGGTATGGCAGGGTGGCTCAAGAAATTTATAGGAAACTTTCTTCCCTAAAAGGCGGTTATGAAACGCAAAAATATAAAAACAAAGAAAAAACCGATTGTTTCCCGTATATACGATCTACGTGAACGTCAAAAACAAAAAGTACGAGAGCCTGACGCGTATCGGGCCGTGTTACCGCGTATGAAAATCATCGGGATAGGTGGTGCCGGCGGCAATGCCTTGAGCCGGATGCACGGTGTTATCAAGGGGATTGGAACAATCGCCCTAAACACCGACGCGCAGGACCTGCGTTTTACCCAGGCGGATTATAAAATTCAGGTCGGGAAAAATGTTACCTTTGGCAGGGGCGCCGGCATGAATCCCGAGATGGGGAAAAAATCAGTTGAGGAAAGCAAGGATGAAGTCATTGCTGCTCTTCAGGGCACAGAACTGGCTTTTATTACCTGCGGGCTGGGAGGCGGTACAGGATCGGGTGCGGCGCCGGTAGTGGCGGAGCTTTGCCGGTCGTTGAATATGGTGACCATTGCGGTTGTCACTATGCCGTTTACTTTTGAAGGAAAAGAGCGTATGCAGATTGCCCAAGGCGCATGGAACGCATTGGTGACCCATGTGGATGCTTTGATTACGGTGCATAACGATCGGGTATTTTCCATTATCGAGGCGAACACATCTTTGAAAAAAGCATTTTGGCATGTCGATGAAATTTTGCGTGAAGGGATACAGGCGGTGTCGGATTTGATCATTAAGCCGGGACTTATCAATGTCGATTTTTCTGATTTGAAGGCGATTGTGCAGCGGGCGGGGCCGGCGCTCTTGGGAATTGCGACCGCTCAAGGGAAAGATCGCGCCGAACGTGCCGCCGAGCATGCGATTACCAATCCTCTCGTAGAGAGTTCCATAGACAATGCGCGACGGGTTCTTTTGAATATTACGGCATGCGGTGATTTGAGCATGATCGAAGTTCAACGGGTTGCTCAAGTTATCACCGAACGCGTACATCCGGACGCCAAAATAATTTTCGGTGCGAATTTTGATTCTACCCTTGGAAAAGGTACTATGAAGGTTACGGTTGTTGCCTGCGATTTTGAGGGGAGTATGCAGACATCGCTTATCGAGAACGACAACGATGCCTTGTTTCAAAGAAAACAAAACACAGAAACGTCACGAACCCAGTATCAGAATGTGCAGGAAAATTCTCCTCTTTTGAAAGACATGCTTGGAGAAAAGATAAAACCATTCGAGAATCTCGAAGACCAACCGGCTTTCCTAAGGAAGAAAAAGCGCGAATAATCGTAGAAATATAAATATGCAAAACCGGCTTCTTGAGCCGGTTTTGCATACACTGTCGAATAGTTTTAAATTTGGAGAAAAAGTTATCGGGAGAGCAACTTGACCGCCGCATACGAATATTTTACAATATGCCAATTCAAGCTCTTTAAATCAGATGTTCTTGTCCACAGATCGTTCTTGCAGCGGTGGTACAATCACCATATCCCTACGCATATGTCCCAACCGAATATCATTACCAAGATTATAAAGCGCGACGGCCGGATAGTGATATTTGATCAGGACAAGATTACCCAGGCGATTTATAGGGCGCTTCGGAGCGTCCGCGAGACGAACGTGTTACTTGCACAGGAAGTTTCCGACAAAGTGGTTGAAGTTTTGAATGATCGGTTTTCGAACAGTGTCCCTGGAGTCGAGGATATCCAAGATGTCGTGGTCAGCATTTTGTCTGCCATAGGGTACGAAGAAGTCGCGCGTTCATATCAGGAATACCGCGAGAAACGGGCGTTCATCCGGGAGGCGAAATATTGGCTTTTAGCTCGCGATATCCGCACCAAGCTCTCGGAGAATTCTGTGAAAGTACTAGAAAGCCGGTATTTGCGCAAGAGCGAAGATGGAAAAATTCTTGAAACCGCGCAAGAATTATTCAAGCGGGTTGCCCATAATATTGCGTCTGCGGAAAAAAATTTCAATCCCTCGATTACCGATGACGAATTGTTCCGCGTCGAAGAAAAGTTTTACCGCATGATGGCTCAATTGGAGTTTCTCCCCAATTCTCCCACCCTGATGAATGCGGGGAATTATCTTCAGCAGTTGTCTGCGTGTTTCGTGCTTCCTATAAATGATTCTCTCTTGAGTATTTTTGAGGCGTTGAAACAAACGGCGTTGATTCATCAATCGGGCGGGGGAACGGGATTCGATTTTTCGCACTTGCGTCCTCATGGAGATTTCGTGAAGACCACCGCAGGTGTCGCATCGGGTCCGATTTCGTTTATGAGAATTTTCGACTCTGCTACACAGGAGATTAAGCAGGGTTCGTTCCGTCGCGGGGCGAATATGGGTATTTTGCGCGTAGATCACCCGGATATTCTGGAATTCATTGCGGTGAAAGCGGACAACAAAACACTGCAAAATTTCAATATTTCGGTTGCGATTACCAACGAATTTATGGAGGCGTACGAAAAGGACGAGATGTATCCGTTGCGTAATCCCCGTACGGGGCAGGTTATTGAGAAGCTTTCCGCGCGTATGGTATTCGATTGCATTGCACGTACTGCGTGGACAACCGGCGACCCGGGTCTTTTATTTATTGATCGGATGAATGACGAGCGTGGGAACCCCGTCCCTTCTCTCGGCAGGATTGAGGCGACCAATCCATGCGGTGAAATTCCCATGCTTGCGTACGAGAGCTGCAATTTAGGCAAAGAAGAAGGTGAGGGGAAATGCGTATTTGATTGGGATGGATTCGGGACATTGGTTCATAATGCGGTTCATTTTCTGGATAATGTGATTGAGATGAGCAGATACCCCTTGAACGAGATTGATCAGGCGACTCGGTCAATGCGGCGTATCGGGCTGGGGATTATGGGGTGGGCGGATATACTCATGAAACTGGGCATCCCCTATGATGCGGAGGAGGCGTATGAGTTTGCCGGGCGATTGATGAAATTCGTCCAGGACGAGGCGAGGCGTGCCTCTGACGAGTTGGGTAAATTGCGCGGACCATTCCCCAATTATACGTACTCGATTTTCGTGCATACCGATCGCAAACCGCGCAATGCGGCTCTTACCACTATTGCGCCCACAGGCACCATTTCGGTTATTTCGGATTGTTCTTCCGGTATCGAACCGATTTTCGCTCTTGCGTATATCCGTAAAGCAAGATTGAACCGCGGGGCGCGCGACGATAAGGATGAATGGGTCGATTTGCTTGAAGTCAACAAGACGTTTGAGGAGATCGCTAAGCGCGAAGGATTTTATTCAGAAGAGCTTATGAAAAAAGTCGCATTGCGGGGATCGGTGCAGGGTATTACGGAGATACCGGAGCATTGGCGTGCGGTTTTCAAAATCGCTCACGACCTTAAGTCGGAAGACCATATTCGTATGCAGGCGACTTTTCAGAAATTCGTTGATAATGCGGTTTCGAAAACAGTTAATTTTTCGAATACGGCCTCGCTCGAAGATGTAAAAAAAGCATATTTGTTGGCCTGGGAATCCGGCTGCAAAGGTATCACCATTTATCGTGACGGATCAAAAGAGTTCCAGGTGCTAAATCTCGGTTTTTCTCAAGAACCCATAACCGTGACTACAGAGGAAGAAGATCATCGTGGGGAGAATAACATCGACGAAACCGTTTCCGAAGCCGCAGTAAGCATTGCGTACGATCAGGTGCCCAATACTGTTATCATGGCAAAGGATTCTGGTGTTTGCCATAACTGCGACTAGAAAGAACGTTTTTTCTGGACTTTTGCTTTATTTCCCGCTACAATAGTACGTAATCAAACGTATGGATATTTTTACTTTACAGGCTTCATTGCGTACTATAGTGGGGAAATCCGTGGCAGAACTTCGCGAACAGGGCATGATTCCTGCCGTGATTTATGGCCCCGATATGGAAAATGTTTTGATAACCGTTCCTAACCAGGCGCTTATTGATTTACAAAAGAAGGCATCGGAAAACTCCATTATCGAGCTTACGGTGGGGGAAGGAAAAGATAAAACGGTGTGCAAAGTTCTTATCCAGGAAATCCATCGGGGGCCGTTATCCCAAATCATTGACCACATTGATTTTTATAGGTTCAACTCGACCAAAAAGGTTCATATTGACGTTCCTATCGAGCTTGTCGGGATTTCTCCAGCGGTGGCTGATTTAGGAGGAGTTCTTTTGCAGAATATAGACAGGATTGAGGTCGAGTGTCTCCCTGATGCCATTCCTCAGCAGTTTGTTGTTGATATTTCAAAACTTTTGACGCTTAATGACACGATATATGTGGAAGATTTAATCATGCCTGAACATGTTATCTGCCACGTAGAACCACACGTTCCGATTGTTTCGGTTACCGAGCCGCAGAAAGAAGAGGTTGTCCCCGTTGAGCCGGTAGCGCCCGAAACGGTTTTGACCGAGGCAGAAGTGAAGCGCAAAGAGCAGGAAAAAGAAAAAGAAGAAGAGACTGCGGCGCAGGGGTAAATTCATTTGGTTTAACATACCAACCACATGGTGGTTGACATTTATCCAAGGTATAAACATATTCGGCGCCCTGCCATTTCATATCGGGAGGCGTTTTTGGGATTTACTCATAGTTTCAGTTCTTTTTTTACCTTCCGTAGATATATTCCGTTTGTACGATGCGGTATCATGCTTATAGTGGTTGCGTACGCGGTGCAAGGGAGCATATTTGTGAAAGCCCCGGATGCACAACCAATGGGATTGGTTTTGTTTGCAGATACGTTTGAAAATCGGCAACAGCTTGAACAGAAACTGAACGAGATTGAAAAAGAGATTGCTGATTACGAACGTAATATTGCCGATACGCAAGCACAGAAGAAGACTCTTGCCAACGAGATCAAAATCCTTGACGCTCAAATCGCCAAAATCAATCTTCAGGTAAAGCTGCTCGATTTGGAAGTCCAGCGGTTAAGTTTGCGAATAAACGACCTTGGCCTCAGCATAGAGGGATCAGAATCGAAAATTGACAAAGCAAAAGTGGTGCTTGCGTCTTCCCTTCAAAATGTCTATGAATTTGATAAATTATCCTTGGTTGAGATTCTGGTCGGACGAGACAATATGTCTGATTTTTTTGATGAGGTGAATGCACATGCCACTATCCAATATCAGCTGCAAACCGAACTTGAAGAGATACGTACGTTGAAAAGGAGTTTGGAAGATCAACAAGACGATCTTATAGGGCGCAGGGAAGATCAGCGGGCCCTTTTGGATCTGCAGGAGGTCCAGCATAACCAGTTGTCGAAAAAGAAAGAAGAAAAGGATACCCTCCTCAGGGTTACCAAAGGAAAGGAAAGCGCCTTTCAGCAGTTATTGAAGCAATCTCAAAAAACAGCTGCCGAGATTAGAGCTCAACTATATAAGCTTATTGGCGGAGGGGAAATTAAATTCGGTGACGCACTCCAGTACGCCGACTTTGCCTATCAACAGACAAGTGTCCGCCCCGCATTTTTACTGGCGGTTTTGGATAAAGAATCGGCGTTAGGGAAAAACGTGGGCAGGTGTTCTTGGGAGAACGCCATGCATCCTACCAGGGACAAACCCGCGTTTATCCAGATTACCCAGGAGCTGGGGCTGAATCCCTTGACCCTTCCTGTTTCATGTCCCATTATTTCGGACGGGGCGTACGGAGGGGCTATGGGAATCGCTCAGTTCTTACCGTCAACCTGGTTGCTTTATAAAAACAGAATTCAGGCGATTACCGGCAGCGTACCTTCGCCATGGAATCCTCGTGACGCGTTCATCGCAACTGCATTATATCTGAGAGATGCCGGAGCAAGCAAGGGTGGTTATACGGATGAACGTATTGCTGCGGCTAAGTATTATGCCGGTTCGCGCTGGAGATATTATTTAGGGACGTACGGAGATAGGGTGATGGATCGCGCGAAATATTACGAGGGCCAAATATCAATCTTAAGGGGAGTATGAAATCAAAAACAGCCCTCTGGGCTGTTTTTGATAGGTTCGTAAGCCGGATTCTGTTTCTAAGCGATCATTTATCTAGCCCCGACGTTACCGTCGGGGTCAAGCAACCACTCCCAACTCTTTGTTCAGCTGTCCAAAAAGTTGGGCACGAGTTTTGTACCCCGTAAGGATTTTGCCGTTTCACCCCCGATGTTGCCATCAGGGCTCGCCCCTTGAAAATCTTGGGGCGCTGTAATACTTTCGCATTCCAGCGTCTCTGCTCGCACCTCTGTCCCGACGCGATGTCGTGGCGGTGGGTGTTACCCACTACGTTCTCGCTTAAGGCGAGAGGTATCCGGACTTTCCTCTCCGACGTTGCGTCGGAGCGATCACTCGACCTGTATATACTATACCATGTCAAAGCTTATCATGCAACTTTATGTATCTTTGCTTTTTACGGTTATGCGTGATACTATAATAGTATTCTAATACCGAGATCATATGAAAAAAGATATTCATCCAACATATTATCCAAAAGCCCAGGTTACCTGCGCGTGCGGGGCGGTTTTTACCATAGGGGCGACAAAGCCGGCGTTTGAGGTAGAAATTTGTTCCCATTGCCATCCGTTCTATACAGGGAAAGAGAAGATAGTTGACGTTGCGGGGCGCGTAGAAAAGTTTAAAGCGCGTATGGAAAGAACAAAAGACGTTAAAACAACGCGTGCGGTGAGCAAGCGGGCAAAACGGGTTATAAAAACCGAGAAAAAAGCGAAAAAACAGGCAGGAGAAGAACCAAAGAGAAAAAAGGGCAAGTAGCAGATACCATGGTCATATACGACATGAAACGTGCCGTTTTTTGTTTTGCATTTTCTCGTTACAATACGATATGCCCCGTAGTGAAACTTTGACGAAAGTGTCTGCCGAGTGGATAGTCAGTAATTACTACTGGGCGGTTAAAATAACATTGTATTAATCCTATTACTCACTGAAAGTAATAAATAAACACTTTGACCCATCCAGTCAAAGTTCTACTACGGGGTATGCGCGAAGAATTCAAAAAAATACTTGAGGAATACCGATCTCTTGGATTGCGCCTGGAGGATCCTGAATTTCTGAAAAAGGGGCAAGAGTATGTGACGGCGAGCAAGCGTTTCGCGGAATTACAAGAGCTCGGCTCATGTCTTACCAAATACCACGATTTCGAACGGCGCCTGGATGAAGCTGTTGCTATGGCAAAACAGGAATCCGATCCGGAGTTGAAAATCATGGTGCAACAGGAAACCGATGAGCTTTCGAAAACTTTAGAAAATTACGAACAGGAATCATCCCGCTTGTATGCCGTGTTTCAAGAACCGAAAGAAGCAGACCAAACTCATAAGGAAATGATTCTTGAAGTACGGGCAGGGACGGGCGGGGATGAAGCGGCTCTTTTTGCCCGTGATTTATTTTCCATGTACGAACGGTATGCACTCAATCATTCTTGGGACATTACGCTTATTCATGAAAATAAAGATGAGCTTGGGGGATATAAGGAAATTGTCGCGGAGGTACGCGGCAAGGGAGCATACGACGTATTTCAGCACGAACAGGGAGTCCATCGTGTGCAGCGGATTCCCGAAACCGAAAAGTCCGGACGGATACATACGTCTACCGCCACGGTTGCGGTTCTGCCTGTAGTGAAAGATGTCAATATAGAAGTTCAAGATAAGGATTTAGAGATCGAGTTTATCCGGAGCAGCGGTCCCGGTGGTCAAAACGTCAATAAATTATCGACCGCTGTGCGCATGAAACATATTGCGACAGGGGTTACCGTGTTCTGCCAATCGCAACGCCATCAGCACCAAAATAGGGAAAAGGCCCTCGAGATTTTAAAATCGAAGCTGTATCAACGCGAACTTGAAGAACGGCAACAAAAAGCGACTGCGGCGCGACGCGCACAGGTCGGGACAGGAGAACGTTCGGAAAAGATACGTACTTATAATTTTCCGCAAGACCGGGTGACCGATCACCGTATCAATCAATCGTGGAAGAATATGAGCCGCATTATGAACGGTGATCTTGACATTATTTGGGCCGCACTCCGTGCGGCCCCTCCATCATGATTAGTATCGCGAAATTTTTCGAACCTTCTCCAACCGTTGAACGTGGAGCTTTTATTATCGCTGTAGTAACCGCTTTCGGCAGTGCGCTGGGAATAGTGAAGAATACGCTGCTTGGGGCTCAATTCGGGGCGGGCGCAGAACTCGATCTCTATTTTGCGGCATTCAGGATTCCCGATTTTTTGTACAATATTTTCATATTTTCCACTCTTTCAAGTTCATTTCTGCCTATTTTCTCCCGATTGATAATACAAGGGAAAGAAAAACTCTGGGGAGTGTTGAGCAGCCTTATATTGATATTTACGGTTGTTCTTGGGATATGCGGTTTAGTCGTTTTGGTCTTTTCCCATGAAATCGTGGGGATTCTCGCTCCGGGCTTTTCTTCTGTCAACGCGGACCGACTTTCTTTGTTTTTACGCGTTCTCATGATTCAACCGATCCTTTTGGCAGTGTCGAATCTAATAGCCATGACACTTCAGGGTTTTAAGCGTTTTTTTATTTCCTCATGTGCCCCTATTTTTTATAATGCAGGAATTATCATCGGTATTTTGGTTTTTTCTCAATGGTGGGGCATGATGGGTGTTATTTTCGGCGTGATTTGCGGCGCTTTATTTCATCTCCTTATTCAACTCCCTTCACTATGGAAGCTGGGGTTCCGTTTCCGCCCTGCGATACAAGGGTCCCTTCCTCACCTGAAAGAGATGTTTCTTTTAATGATTCCTCGGTCGTTTGCGCTGGTCGCGAACAGCTTTCTTTCCCTGTGGGTCGTTATGGTTAGTTCTTTATTGATTCCCGGTTCGCTTTCCGTGTTCGATTTGGCAAATTCAATCCAAGCATTGCCCCAGACTATATTCGCACTTTCGTTCATTACGGCATCGTTTCCGTTTCTTTCGTCCGCGTGGGCAGCCGGAGAATCCCAAGACGGTCAAGGAGAAAAGAAGGATTTTATTCGTCTGGCGGAACAGACTATGCACCATATTATTATGGTGATGATTCCTGTTGCGATGGTTTTGGCGGTTTTTGCTCCGGTTGTCGTCCGGATGATGCTTGGATACGGAAATTTTTCCGTCGATGATCAATCACAGACAAGCCTTGCGCTCGTTATGTTTTGCATCGGGATTCCATTTCAGGCACTTCTTATGTTTTTGGTACGTGGATTCTTCGCCATGAAAAACACCAAAATTCCGCTCTATTCGGTTCTGATCACGAGTGCCTTGATGATTCCCGGGATATGGTTGTCAGGAGTCCGTTTCGGAGTTTGGGGCATTGCGCTCGTAATGAGTTGTGGAGCAATCTTGAATACCATATATCTCTTTTTTATTTTTAAAAGGATTCTCGGCGGGGTTGCGTTTCCTATGGTGCGGGAAGGAATGAAGAAAGGTTTTATTTTAGGGAGTTTTGCGGCATTTCCTGGCGGTGTCGCGTATTATATTATCCATGCCATGTTAAAAGGTGCTACCTCATGGATTTTTATCTTTGAGCTGATGATTGCCGCATTGGTGAGCTGCGTTTCCGTATTCGTAGCGCTTTATGTGATAAAGGTTGTCGATTTGCGGGAGTTGTTCAAAAAACAAGGATTAAACGATTTAGAGAATGGATCAGAGCCGCATTAAGAATTTTGTCATCATTGCCCATATTGACCACGGGAAGTCGACTTTGGCCGATCGTTTTCTTGAAGTTACTGGTACGGTGGAAAAACGTAACCTGCGTGCGCAGTTTTTGGATCAGATGGATTTGGAGCGGGAACGGGGTATTACCATAAAAATGCAGCCGGTACGTATGGAGTATAAGTCGAGAATATTCAATCTTATTGATACCCCGGGGCATGTCGATTTTTCCTATGAAGTATCGCGGTCTTTGGCCGCGGTGGAAGGTGCGATTCTTTTGGTGGACGCTCTCCAGGGTATTCAGGCGCAGACACTCGCAAACCTATATTTGGCGCAGCGGCAGGGTTTACGAATTATCGGGGCTTTAAATAAGATAGACCTTTTAGAGGATAAACAGGCCCGTCGCGATCTTGCGGAAAGGCTGGCTCATTTGTTGCGGCAATCGGCGCAGGACATTTTCTTTGTTTCCGGAAAAACGGGTGAAGGGGTTACGGAACTTCTTGACGCGGTTGCGTCGCAGTTTCCGGATCCGTCGGGGAATTTTGATGCTCCGTTGCGCGCGTTGGTGTTCGATTCCCTTTACGATCCATATAAGGGCGTTATCGCGTGTATTCGGGTTATCGATGGTTGTATAAAGACGAATGACCCGCTTCGTTGCCTAGCGACGGGAGCAACTATGTCCGCTTTGGAAATCGGTTTGTTCAAACCGCAGCTTACCCCCGATACCGGTTTATCCGCAGGTGAAATCGGATATATTGCAACCGGCATTAAAAACCCTTCCCTGATACGGGTAGGCGATACGATTACGGTTGGGAGTACTTATAAGACGGCCGAAGGCGGAGTCCAGCCGCTCGAGGGGTATCAGGAACCACAGCCGGTTGTTTTTGTGAGTCTGTATCCGCAGGCAACGGAAAGTTTTGAGGCTTTAACCGACGCCTTAAGCAAGTTGAAATTGAACGATGCGGCGCTTTCGTATGCCAAAGAACGGCAAGAAGTATTGGGCCAAGGATTCAGACTTGGATGTTTGGGGACACTCCACTTGGAAATCGTGAAAGAACGTTTGAAACGTGAATATCATATGGAGCCCATTATTACCGTTCCTTCGGTAAAATACATCGTACATCTCAAAAAAGGGGATTTTATGGATTTATTCAGCGCCCAGGATCTGCCCTCGGTTGATCAGATTGAGGATATACGGGAGCCATGGGTCACAGGGGAGGTGGTGACCCCGACAAAATATCTGGGAGGGGTACTGGGGCTTATTCAGACAAAGCGGGGCATCCAGGGCCGTATGGATAATCTGTCGGCTGACACGGTCATTGTGCAGTTTGAAATTCCTTTAAATGAGATTATTTTGGATTTTTACGATAAATTAAAAAGCACTTCGCAGGGATATGCTTCGTTAAGTTATGAACTTTCAGAGTATCGTCTGGGAGATCTTGTCCGATTGGATATTCTTATTGCCGGGGACGCCGTAGGCGCCCTGGCGCGCATGGTACCCCGGGTTCAGGCGGAGTCGGTCGGCAGACGAGTCATAGAAAGACTGAAGGAGCTGTTGGACCGCGAGCTTTTCCCCGTTCCCTTACAGGCAGCGATTGGGACTTTAATTATTGCCCGTGAAACCCTTCCGGCACTCAAAAAGGACGTAACTTCTCATTTGTATGGAGGGGACCGGAGTAGAAAAATGAAGTTGTGGAAAAAGCAGAAAAAAGGGAAAAAACGCTTGGCCCAATTTGGCAAAGTGCATGTGCGCCCGGAAGTTTTCTTTGAAGTATTCAATGTTGCCAAAGATTAGTGGGGCGCGGTACAATAGCGTATGCGTAAACAGCGTACCGTGTTTTGGATAGCTTTGTTTTCCTTGCCGTTTTTGGCAATGATTTTAACGAGTTCTTTATCGAAACGGCGAGGTCTGGTGGACCAGGTTCAGATCTTGGAGCGCGAGACAGAGCGTATGAATAGGGAAAACGAGCGCTTAAATCAGCTTGTTGAAGGAGTTCAGTCGGATGTGCTCAAGGAATTGGAGGTGCGTAAAAAGCTAAATTATGCGAAACCCGGGGAAGTGCTCGTTTTGTTCGTTTCGCCAAGCCCTGTTGTTACACCATCTCCGGAGCCGTCATGGTGGCAGAGGATATTTAAATAGGAACGCGGGTATGGTTTAGTGGCAGAATGCGACCTTCCCAAGGTCGAGACACGGGTCCGATTCCCGTTACCCGCTCATGGTAGTATATAAATAAATTTATGAATGTTTTGGAACATATTGCAATAATTGCGCGAGATACAGAAAAGATGAAAGTGTTTTATGCGAAACTACTTGATTTAGGTTTGGATTTTGAAACAGATGACAAGAAGTATATCCAGTATTGTGTCCCCAATTGTGAGTGTAAGATTGACATAGAGCACGCCAGTTTGATACAAGCAGATATCCCTCAATCAAATTATAAGGGTGTATTTTTGCGTATAAAAACAGATAATTTGGGACAGATTAAGCAGTTTTGTGGATCTTCGGGGGCAAGATAGTTCGTAAACCGATCAAGAGAGATTACGGTAAAACCGAAATGTATATTGAAGACCCAGAGGGGAACTTGATTCAGGTGTACGACGAGCAATAGGTAGTATAAACTTTATGATAATGGATAAATTGAGCGTATGGTTATGCAATACGTCTCCTCGGAGATGGATTTTGGATTTCGTGACCAAAAAGTATTACAAAGAATATTTTAATGTTCTGAGAGGTAAAAAAGTTTTGGAAATAGGATGTGGCAGTGGTTTAGGAGCAAGAATTATTTTAAAATATTTTGTTCCTTCGGAAATAATCGCCACCGACCTTGATGAGAGGCAGATTGTATTAGCCGGAAACAATGTGGGGGATGCTCATATTATTTTTGAAATCGCAGACGCTGCGCAATTAAACTATCCGGATCATAGCTTTGATGCCGTATTCGAGTATGGCGCGATTCATCATATACCATCGCCTGATTGGCAAAAATGCCTTCGGGAGATATTAAGGGTATTGAAACCGAATGGGAAATTATTTATTTACGATGTTAGTATCGAATCGTTTAGTAAGGGAGTGTATGGCAAGCTTATAAGATACACCTCAAAGCATCCCTACGATAAGATGTTCAGAAAAGAAGAATTTATAGATTATATACAGTCAGTGGGATTTAGGCTTTTGAAAAGAAAAGACGGAGGTAGATATTTTACTCTTGTTGCAGAAAAGCAATGTACATAAAAACCAGCCAATTGGCTGGTTTTTATGTACTAACTCCAATTATTGTTACGCCCCCGCTTTGCCGCTGTATTCTCCTGTTTGCGTGTTGACAATCAAAACATCATCCTGTGAAACGAAGATAGGCGCGTTGACGCTGTAGCCGGTTTCCAGGATTACGGTTTTTTTCCCTCCCGTGGCGGTGTTGCCCTTGACGGCGGGAGGCGCTTCGGCAACCTTAAGTTCTACCTTGGCCGGAAGCTTGATGCCGTATGGCTCTTCGGCGAGATACATGATGTCTATTTCGGTATTATCCTTCAAGAAATTTAATTCCCAGCTAAGTTTCTCTAAAGGAAAAGAAATGCGTTCTTTCGATTCCCCAGCGGTAAACACCGCGTTTCGGCGATCTTTATATAGGAACATGCCGTGTTTATACTCCAGTTCCACTTCTTCGAACGATTCGCCGGATTTGAACGTTTTTTCTACGACTTTACCGGTTTTGAGATTTTTAAGATTTACACGGGTGAACGCCGAACCCTTACCGGGGTTCACGAAATGAAACTCAAGGATTTGCCAAGGCTCTCCGCTTATTTCGAGGACAATTCCTCTTTGAAATTCATTGGTGGAAACTGACATATGGGTGGTATCCAGAAAATAGTAATTGGAAAATATCTGGAAAAACAAAATATCTCTATCCGATAATGTTTAAGTATAGCGCGTTCCATTTATTTTTTCCAGAGTTCTTTGGCAGGGAGCGCCAAAAGATCGTTGATATCTTTGATATTCAAAAGAAGCATTTCCAATCGTTCGATTCCCAGGGCAATGCCCCCGGTTTCGGGCATACCCGATTTTAAAGCATCAATGAAATCCATATCCACGCCATAAAGGTTTTTGCCAAGTTTTTTACGCAAACTACATTCCTCTTTAAGGCGTTTGTATTGCTCCTTCCAATCCGTAAGTTCCGAAAACGCGTTGCAGATTTCTATGCCCGCAATGTATGCTTCGAATCGCTCCGCATAAAAACTGTCCTTGCTTTTGCGCTTTGTCAAAGCTGCCTGGGGGAGGGGATAATCGTAGATAATAACAGGTTTATCTTTGGGGAAGTTCGGTTCGATAAAGTTGAGAAATACGTAATAAAACAGATCGTCCCAGGTTGCTTGGTGCGGGATGGGGTATTTGTTTTTCCGAAAAAGCGCTTTGAATTGCGTCAGCGTTTTTGCTTGGTCAAGATTTATGCCTGCATATTTTTTGAATGCTTGCTTTACCGAGATTTTTAGCCAAGGTGGAGTTAAATTGATTTTCGTGCCGCAATAGGTAATGGCTGGTTTCCCATAGAGCATGGTGGCAAGCCCCGATACCAATTCTTCTGTATCTTTCATAATGCGGCGGTAATCGCTGTGCGGACGATACCATTCAATCAGGGTGAACTCGGGATTATGTGCGCCGCCAAAGCTTTCGTTTTGCCTGAATACCTTGGTGATTTCAAATAATTTTGGAAATCCCAATGACAAGAGTTTTTTGAGTGAATATTCCGGCGAGGTAATCACGTAGCCCTTATAGCGTTTGTTTTTTTCGTCGGCAAACGAATACGGAAGCGGATTAAGGTACGGCTCCATACCCGGAAGTTTAACAAACATCGGCGTAGAAACCTCTAAAAATCCTTTTCTTTTGAAAAATTGCCGTATAGCGTCAATGATTTTTGCCCGCTGCTGTTGTATGCGGAGAAAGCGATTTTGTTTCATATAAAGGGAAGTGTATAATAGTCATTATAAATAAACAACACATATGGAACTACGAAAAATTGATCTTGAAAAATATAGTTATCCGTTAAGAACCCTGCTTCTGGGGAATATAGATACATGGCAATCAATGTTGAATGTGATAGAAGGTCTAACACCGGAACAGTTGCAGTACAAACATCAAGGCATTGAACAGCGCAGCATTGCTGAAATGGTTGTTCATGCCATTGATACCCAATACGGTTTTTATACCAAACATTTGGTTTTGGGCGAGAATATTCCTCCTGCCTTGTATCCGGATTTGTCGAAAACCGCAGATGAAGCTTTTAAGATGATTGGAGAAACTTTTGAAAAGACTTTGGCTCTTTGGGAGAAACTTACCCCGGAAGATTTTAGCAAAGAGATTAAAACCGATTGGGGCCAGATTTTAACCGGCGAGTTAGCATTATTGCAGTCTATCACCCATACCCATTATCACGTAAGCGAAATTTGTTTTTTGAGAGGGCTTGGGGGTTTCCCTACAAAAGTGATGGGCTAGATTACTTCTGAATAGAATCATGAAAACTATAGTCCGCATTCCAATTTCTCGATCTTCCCAACCGTACAATTTTCAGCATTTCCTGGATCACTATGTGTTCGCGCCGTGGGTGCGGGAGAAAGATGCGCTTGTGCGGTTGTTTAGTTTACGACCTAAGAGATTTGTCCTAGCAACAGTGAACTTTAAAAAAGCTCCGCCAACGCTTGTTTTAACTCTTGAATCAAAAACCAAGCTTGAGAAATCAGACAAGCAATGGCTTGTTGATATGCTGTCATGGAACTTTGCCATAGATGAAAACGTGCGGGAGTTTTATCAAAAGATATGTAAAAAGGACAAAGTATTACGGGCGGCATGCGACTTTGGGCTGTATGGAGCGCACCTGCGCACAGATCCTTATGTGTTTGAATCGGTGATAGGCGTGGTGCTGGCGCAAAATGTGCGATTCCAACGCCTCTATAAAATGCAGCGGCTTTTGTGCGAAAAGTTTGGTGAGAAAGCAGTATTTCGCGGAAAGACATATTATGCATTTCCAATCCCAGAATGCATTACCAAGGCGCGGTTTTTCCAGCTTCGTGCTTGTAAAGTTGGGTATCGGGACAAATACCTCAAGGCAATAGCGCAAAAAATTGTAAAAGAAAAAATAGATTTAGACAGCCTGCGGAAGTCCGGCGATACAGAAGCGATTCGTAATAAGCTTATGGAGTTGCCCGGGGTAGGCCCTTATACTGCCGATTTAGCAATGGCAATAGGGTTTCGGTTGCCGACATTCCACATTGATTTGTTTTCCCGCGAGGCGCTAACGCAGTTTTATTTTAAAGGGGAAAATGTGTCCGATGAAAAACTGCGGGCATTTGTAGAGAAACGCTGGGGGAAATGGAAACAGTACGTTATGTTGCTTCTAACCACAAATACTGACATGTGGGCGAAACGTTTGGGCAAAAAATTCCGCCTCACGAGCGGCGCCACCAGCGCCCCGCACAACCCATAAGAGATAATATCGGGATATCAAAGACGGTTATCCACCGCGTGACTTGACCTATACCCCCAGGGGGTATATACTCTTTTGATATGAATCAAACAAAACAAAAACTTGTCCGCCGCCTCAAGATTATCGAGGGGCAGGTGCGCGGGCTTCAGGAAATGCTCAAAAAAGATGCTTATTGCATTGACGTAATCACTCAGACTTCGGCGGCCAAGCAGGCGCTTTCCGGCGTCGAGGATGCGCTTATGGAAAACCATCTCGGCACCTGTCTTATTCATCAGATTAAAAAAGGAAAAGAGCAAAAGGCGGTTGGAGAAATACTGAAAGTGTACAAGTTGAAAAGGAAATAATATGGACGTAAAAACGTACCACATAAAAGGAATGCATTGCGCCAGTTGCGCGTCCATCATCGCTCAAAAGGTTTCAAAGCTTGACGGAGTAGAGAGTGCCGAGGTTAACTTCGCCACCGAAACGGCCCGTATCGGATTCGATTTCGGAAAAATTTCGATGCAAGGGATGAATAAGGAAATTGAGCCACTTGGGTATGCGTTCGTCGAGCACGAACATCATGAAGGCATGGGTAGTCAAGATTATCGAGCGCAAGAGGATCATGGCGTCCATATCGGTATTGGACTTTCAAAGCAGGAAAAGGAAAAAGAACTTCTACGGATGAAATCAAAAGTACAATTTGTTTTTCCCCTCACTATCGCGATATTTGTTCTTATGATGTGGGATATTGCAGCAAAGACGTTTTCATTCGTCCCAGACATTCCGTTACCCATGGAGCTTTTTAATACAATTTCAATGGTTTTAGCCACCGTGATATTGTTTTGGATCGGGCAGCCGTTCCTGCTGGGTATTGTGCGGTTTGTACGTTATCGTGTGGCAAATATGGATACGCTCATCGGTATCGGCACGTTTATGGCATATTTTTATAGCGTTATCGTCACTTTATTCCCGCAAATCAGAATCGCGCTTAATTTTCCGGAATACACCTATTTTGATGTGACCATTGTGGTGATTGGTTTTGTAACCTTTGGAAAATATCTTGAGACGCGGTCAAGGCTCCGTACCGGCGAAGCAATCGAAAAACTATTGGGGCTTCAGGCAAAGACCGCTTTGCTTTTTCGGGACGGTAACGAAATAGAGGTTCCCATAAGCGAAGTACGGATAGGTGATATCGTTATTGTGAAACCCGGTGCCAAAATTCCGGTTGACGGGACGATTGTCGACGGCACATCCTCCATTGATGAATCCATGATAAGCGGAGAACCGATCCCCGTTGACAAGAAGCCGGGAGATGTCGTGATCGGGGCGACCCTTAATAAACAGGGGAGTTTTAGATTTGCCGCAACCAAGGTCGGTACCGACACGGTTCTTTCCCAGATTATCAAAATGGTTGAAGACGCTCAGGGTTCAAAAGCTCCGATTCAAGCTCTCGCAGACAGGATTTCCGGCGTGTTTGTGCCCGTTGTGTTGGGGATTGCCGCCTTTTCGCTGGTACTTTGGTTTACCGTGGGTGCTTCAATTATCGGATTTTCTTTGGCGTTGTCGTACGGTATTCTGTCGTTTGTCGGAGTTTTGGTGATTGCGTGTCCGTGCGCATTGGGTCTGGCGACGCCGACAGCGATCATTGTCGGTGTGGGCAAAGGCGCGGAACACGGCATTCTGATAAAGAATGCCGAAGCATTGGAAAAGCTGAATAAAGTCGATACCGTGGTATTCGATAAGACAGGGACGATCACGAAAGGGAAGCCGGAGGTTATCGATATTATCTCTCTTGATCAGAAGTGGAGCGATAACCAGATACTTCAAATTTCGGCAAGTATAGAGAAGCTTTCGGAACATCCGCTTGCCGAAGCTATCGTGTTTAAAGCCAACGAGCGTAAACTTTCTTTGAGCGATTCCAAAAACTTTTCGGCTTTGGAGGGTGTAGGCGTGGAAGCTATTGTCGACGGCAGAGCGGTTTCCGTCCGTAAACCAAACGAAGAGGACAAAAAAGAAGATTCGGTACAGGCACTTCAGGAACAGGGTAAAACGGTTATTGTGGTCGAAGTAAATCGTAAGAAAATCGGTTTGATGGCTTTGAACGATACGTTAAAAGAAGAGGCGCAAAATGTTATTGCCAAATTACACAAAATGGGAATTCAGGTGGTGATGCTTACGGGTGACAACCGCTTAGCGGCACAGCATATCGCCAAACAGGTAGGTATCGATCATGTTATTGCCGAGATTATGCCTCAAGAAAAGGCGGAAAAGATTAAAGAATTACAAAGCCAGGGGAAGATTGTGGCAATGGCAGGAGACGGTATTAATGACGCTCCGGCATTGGTGCAGGCGGATGTCGGTATTGCCATGGCAACCGGCACGGACATTGCGATAGAATCGGCGGGTATTACCTTGTTGCACGGTGATGTGCATAGGATTTCGCAGGCCATAGAACTCTCAAAGGCTACTATGAGGACCATAAAGCAGAATTTGTTTTGGGCCTTTATCTATAATATCATCGGAATACCTGTAGCAGCGGGATTATTGTATCCTTTCTGGGGTATTGTGTTGAATCCGGTTTTTGCAGGACTCGCTATGGCGTTCTCGAGCGTGTCGGTGGTAAGTAACTCATTGAGGCTTAAGGCAAAAAAACTATAAATCTATGAAGGCGTATACATTTCATGTTCACGGTATGCATTGCAAATCTTGCGTGGTGCTTACGGAAAGTGAGCTGAATAAGGTGCCCGAGGTCTCCGGTGCCAAGGCTTCGCTTAAAGATTTAAGCGTGGAAGTAACTGGTGACTTCGGCGATAAAAAACCCGAACATATCGCAGAAGATTTGAGCGAGATGTTAAAACCGCACGGCTACGTGCTCTCTCTCGAAAAAGAAATACTGGGTCCGAAGTGGTCCCAGTTTAAAGTTGCTTTCCCGGTTGCTGCGGGGTTTATTGCGTTCTTTATTTTTTTGCAAAAGCTCGGCGTGGTGAATCTGATAACCGCTTCCGAGGTGAGCTATCCGACGGCGTTTATCGTCGGTCTCGTTGCCTCGGTTTCGACGTGCATGGCGGTAGTCGGGGGCTTAACTCTTTCCGTAGCCGCGAATTTTGCTAAACAAGGAGATAGAATCCGACCACAAATATTGTTTCAGGCAGGCAGAATTATTTCGTTTTTCGTGCTTGGTGGTGTCATCGGTATACTTGGATCAATGTTCCGGCTCGGCACAACAACTACATTCATGGTCAGCATCATCGTTGCCATAGTGCTTCTTATTCTCGGTATCAATCTTCTTGACGTATTTCCGTGGGCCAAGAGGCTCCAGTTGACCATGCCCGGTTCCATCGGCAGGCGCATACACGATCTTAAAACAATAAACCATACGTTCATGCCGTTTTTACTTGGAGTGGTTACGTTTTTCTTGCCGTGTGGTTTCACCCAGTCTATGCAGATATATACCCTGACTACCGGGAGTTTTTGGCAAGGTGCCTTCACCATGCTTTATTTTTCCCTTGGCACCTTTCCCGTTCTTGCGGCGTTGAGTTTTGGATTTGCCGGTCTCAAAGACAAGGAACATATGGGGATTGCCTTTAAGGCAGCGGGCCTTGTAGTCATTTTCTTCGGTATTTTAAATCTTACCAATATTCTTGCGACTACCGGTCTCATACCATCTTTATTCAATTTTTAAAAGATTTTCATGAAAAAAGACACGAAAAAGAAAAATACGTCGGCAGAGCCTATTATTAGATCGGCAATTGTTATAGGGATTTTTATTCTGGGGGCAGTTTTGCTTTCCCGGGTTAATCGTCCTTCCGCTTCTCAAAATTCACCTACCCCGGAAGTTATAACAGGCGAGAAGCAGGTTATCGATATCTCTGTTAAGGGCGGATATACTCCACGTCAAACAACCGCAAAAGCAAACGTACCATCGGTTCTCAAAATGAAGACCCAGGGAACCTTTGATTGTTCGTCTTCGGTGGTCATCCCGGCGCTCAACTATAGGGCCCGTTTACCATCTACCGGTACCACCGAAATAGAAGTGCCCGCCCAGAAACCCGGTACCGTTCTCTCGGGTATGTGTTCTATGGGTATGTACTCGTTCAAAATACGGTTTGATTGAGCCACCCCCGGGAATCGAACCCGGAACCTCTGTCTGGAGTTTATCCGCCTTTGGCGGAAAGGCATTGCCCCGCCTTAACATAATACAATATTAGAGCCAGTGGCCGGAGTTGAACCGACAACCTCTCCCTTACGAAGGGATTGCTCTGCCGATTGAGCTACACTGGCATATATGACCTGGATTGTTTCGGCGGGCGAGTCTGCCGATTGAGCCGCTCTGGTATGTAGGTACTGTATCAAGAATAAAACATTCTGTGTAGGGACGGGGCATTGACCCCGTTAGAGATTGGGCGCCCACTTCCCGTTTACCGATAGTAAAAGCCGTAAAGGCGGTTTCGTCCTCCTTGATCTCTAATACCAATAACTTTCCCCGAATCTCTAACGGGGTTGATTTTTTCTATAGATTTTGGTATAGTATTCTATTCCACAGATAATCCGCACCCCGATCAGCCAGTTGGCGGAGAAGGGATAAGCCGGATCGAGGAATAAAATATAAGCATATATTATATTTCATCTGTGGGTGCCACAGATTTTTCATTTCTTGATCAGCAAGAAATGACCCCGGACTTATGAGGGATTAATTCCTTCACTTATCAAGGGGCCAGGGTCGATTCGTGTGGCACACCGAAACTGATTAAAAAATTATGGCAATTTCTCGGGCGAAAAAAGAGACTATTGTTAAAAGGACAGGAGAGATCCTTAAGAGCTCTCTACTGTTTTTTGTTGACTTTTCTCGGGCGAAAACGGGAATGATTAACGAATTCAAAAAAACCATCAGAGAGTTCGGCGGGACCTATACTATCGTGAAGAAAACCTTAATAAAGGTCGCGCTGAAAGATTCTGATCGCGCCGTTGAATGGGTTGATGCCCATAGCGGTACCATGGGAATGGTGTATGCGCAAACAAGCGATACGCAGATTGAGCTTGCAAAGGCCATTCAGAAATTCATCAAAGACAATAACGGTAAAGTGAAAACAAAAGATGCGCTCATGATTGTCGGCGGCTATGTCGAAGCGGATTTCTGGGATCGTCAGCAGGTGGTCCGTCTTGCGCAAATCCCCACGAAGGATGTGTTACAGGGACAATTGGTTAATATCGTAAGCTACCCCTTGGCAGGATTTGTCCGCACCCTCGCAGGCATTTTGCAGCAGTTTATGTTGACCCTTAAGGAAATTGAGCGTACGAAGTCGCAAACAGCGTAAAATAGTTAATTAAACAATACACATAATATGTCAGACAACATGGATAAAATCATTAAGGAAATCGAGAAGCTCACGGTTATCGAGCTTGCCGATCTGGTGAAGGCATTGGAAGAAAAATTCGGCGTGAAAGCCCAGGCAATGGCGGTCGCCGCTCCTGCCGCCGCAGGCGCAGATGCCGTTGTGGCAGAAAAGACAAGCTTTGACGTCATCCTGGCCGCGGTAGGGGAACAGAAAATCCAGGTGATTAAAGCGGTCAAAGATATTATCGGTCTTGGTCTCAAGGAAGGGAAAGATTTGGTGGAAGCCGCTCCGAAAGCGGTGAAAACCGGCGTTTCCAAAGAAGAAGCGGAAGCCCTTAAGAAACAGCTTGAAGACGTCGGCGCAACCGTTGAAATCAAGTAAACAAAATGTTTTGCCCCAAACGAGCCCCGCATTACGGGGCTCGTTTGTTATACTGCATATATGCCGGAAGTGTCAAAAAACTCAAGAAAAAGGTTTTTCACCAAGGAGAACGTCTGGATTTTATTATTGTCATACATCATTTCTATTTTCATAGCCCGGTTCAGTATGTATTTTCTGTGTGTTCTTAAAGAGTTTTATTGCGGATCGGTTATCCGCGGAGTCCATTACCATCATTATGCCTGGGGTTTTCTATTGGTGCTCATCGGGTTGGTTCTGTTCCAAAGATTCCGTGACCTGATAAGCGTAGTGCTGGTCGGGTTCGGGACGGGTTTTATCTTTGACGAGTTGATTATGGTGTTTTTCGGCGAAAACCTTATCGGGTATTGGTCGCCCTGGAACATCATTCCCATTGCTTTCGGGCTGGTATTCCTGAACATTATGTTTCTTTTCGTGCATCAAGGAGAGGGGATTGTCCCCGCGGAATTCGATCTTGAGCATCTGACAAAGCGTTTGCGAAAAATCGCTCTATTCGGTGAAAAGATATTTTTTTCGCGTTTTGGACCAGTAAGCAAAGACCGTTATGTGTTGACCAAAGCAGGATACCTGATTACCATGATAATTTTTGTGTTGCTCGTTTTGTTCATTTTATATGCCTCGGAAGCTCATCTCGGAAAACCATAGCTCTATGAAAATTCTTTTGCCGTGATATGATGGTGGGGGATGGGACGCGCGATTGGCCCTGCCTGCCGGCAGGCAGGTCATAGGTTCGATTCAGTGTGGAGCGCGATTGGCTCAGTGGTAGAGCGCCTCGTTCACATCGAGGAGGTCATAGGTTCGATCCCTATATCGCGCACAATATGAAAAAATTAAATCATGTTTTAATCAGTTTCCTTAACGCGTTTGGTGTTTTTGTTTACGTCACCGGCGTGGCGTGGTTGCTCTTTAACGGAGAGCATATTTTCGGTCAAGTATCTGGTTTTGTTCTGCCGATATTCCTTCTTTTGCTGTTGATCGTATCGGCATCTATTACCGGTTTGTTGGTTTTTGGGAAACCGGTCCATCTGTATTTGGGAGGATTCAAGAAAGAGGCGTCCGTTCTGCTTTTCGTGACCCTGGCGTGGCTTATCGGATTTTTGTTGCTGCTTGTTATTGTATTGTTGTTTTAATATCGCAGTTTATTCTTATGAATCTTTCTGTCGGGATTGTGGGGTTGCCCAATGTGGGGAAATCGACCCTATTTAATGCACTTCTCAAAGAACAGCAGGCGTATGTCGCCAATTTTCCGTTCGCCACGATCGAGCCCAACATCGGGGTTGTTCCGGTTCCCGACAGTCGCCTGGTAAAACTGTCGCAGCTTATCAAAGAAAGTGAAAATCTGTTGGTTGACCCTCCGATAGTGCCGGCAACGGTTCAGTTTGTCGATATCGCCGGACTCATTGCCGGGGCACACAAAGGGGAGGGGTTGGGCAATAAGTTTTTGTCGCATATCCGCCAAGTGGATGCGATTTGCCATGTGGTACGCGCTTTTCAAGACGAAAATATAATTCGTGAAGGAAGCAAAGA